>Ga0129314_1000054_pt1 | contig 138967 bp, 132 predicted proteins | sample O1111metagenome_FD_94431 | JGI IMG/M metagenome (GOLD analysis project Ga0129314, IMG submission 94431) | Orangutan individual fecal microbial communities from fecal samples from Wisconsin, USA - O1111 metagenome | ecosystem: Host-associated > Mammals > Digestive system > Large intestine >...
AATTGAGCCATGGGTTTCATCCTTTCAATTATGTTTTGTGTGGTAACTTAATTATAACTGAAAGATGAGCACTTGGCTCTTTTTATATAGATCTGTAATTTACACCATTATATAGACTTTATCAAATTATTATAGCCTTTTTTCACAAGAAAGACAAATTTTAGAAAGATTTTAGGGAATTATACTTTGAATACATTTTTCTATGGTTGTATTTCGGGGCTTTTCATAGTAAAATGTAAGCTGCGAATGTGTAGGTTTGCGAAAATGCGGCTAAAAGGCGCAGGAAGTTTTGGAAAGGCAATCGTATAAATATGGGTATCATTAAAACAGAAGATCTCGTATATGAATATATTCGTCGTGATGAGGATGGAAATGTAGAAGGAATTAACCGGGCAGTGGATGATGTTTCCCTGGATATTAAACAGGGGGATTTTATAGCTATTCTGGGACACAACGGTTCCGGCAAGTCCACACTTGCCAAGCACATGAATGCCATTCTCTGTCCCACGGAAGGAACGGTTTTTGTAGACGGTATGGATACCAAAAACGAGGATGATGTCTGGAACATCCGTCAGACGGCGGGCATGGTGTTCCAGAACCCGGACAACCAGATTATCGGTCAGGTTGTGGAAGAGGACGTGGGCTTCGGACCGGAGAACATGGGAGTGCCGACGAAAGAAATCTGGGAGCGTGTGGAGGAAAGTCTGAAAGCGGTGGGAATGTATGAATTCCGCAAGTATTCGCCAAATAAACTTTCCGGCGGACAGAAGCAGAGGATTTCCATCGCGGGTGTGCTTGCCATGCATCCCAAGTGTATTGTATTGGATGAGCCCACAGCCATGCTGGACCCCAACGGCCGCAAGGACATTATCCGTGCGGTGCGGGCGCTCAACGACGTGGAAGGCATCACTATTATTCTGATTACACATTATATGGAAGAAATTATTCATGCGAATAAGGTATTTGTCATGGACGGCGGCAAAATTGCCATGCAGGGAACACCGAGAGAAATTTTTTCACAGGTGGAAAGACTGCAGGAGCTACGTCTGGGTGTACCGCAGGCAACACTTCTTGCCTATGAGCTGCAGAAAAAGAACGTACCCCTGCCGGATGGCATTTTAAGCAGGGAAGAATTTGTGGAAGAAATTAAGAAACTGAGGGAACAAAAATGTCATTGATACTGGATCATGTAAGTCATGTATACGGAGACGATACCGCCCTTGCCGTAAAAGCACTGGATGATGTCAGTCTGGAAATTCCCGACGGACAGTTTATCGGTCTGATTGGACATACCGGCTCCGGTAAATCCACGCTGGTGCAGCATCTGAACGGTTTAATCAAGGCAAGCTCCGGTCATATTTATTTTAACGGAAAAGATATTGACGATGATGATTTTAAGAAAAAAGAGCTGCGAAGCAAGGTGGGACTGGTATTCCAGTACCCGGAGCACCAGCTTTTTGAGGCGGATGTTTTTTCGGATGTCTGCTTTGGACCGAAAAATCTGGGACTGACAAAAAAAGAAGCGGAGCTGCGTGCTTATGAGGCGCTGAAAAAAGTAGGTCTGCCGGACGATTTATTTTATCAGTCACCGTTTGAGCTTTCCGGCGGTCAGAAAAGAAGAGTTGCCATAGCGGGAGTTCTTGCCATGAAGCCGGAGGTGCTGATTTTGGACGAGCCTACGGCGGGACTGGATCCCAAGGGCAGGACGGAGATTCTGGAACAGATTTCCGAACTCCGCAGGGAAACAGGTATTACCATTCTGCTGGTATCACACAGTATGGAAGATGTGGCGGAATATGTAGACCGGATTTTAGTCATGAATAAAGGCAAACTGGTTTATGATGATAAGCCGAGAGAAGTTTTCAAACATTATAAAGAGCTCGAGCAGATAGGGCTTGCGGCACCGCAGGTCACTTACATTATGCATGAGCTGAAAGAAATCGGAATGGATGTGGACGTAGACGCCACTACCATAGAGGAAGCGGCAGAGTCGATAAAGAAGGCTCTGTAGAGAAAGGCATTGTATCTATGTTAAGAGATATTACGCTGGGACAATATTACCAGACAGATTCCTGTATACACAGACTGGACCCGCGTGTAAAGCTGGCCGGTACTGTACTGTTTATCATATCCCTGTTTTTCTTTGACAATATCTGGGGATATGTATGCGCCGCTGTTTTTCTGGCGGTTGTTATCAAATTATCCAAAGTACCTTTTAAGTTTATGATAAAGGGTATGAAATCCATTATTTTCCTACTGATGCTTACCGTGGTGTTCAATCTGTTTTTAACACCCGGCGAGGTGGTATTTTCCGTATGGAAAATTTCCGTTACCAGGGAAGGTATCCGTATTGCGGTCTTTATGGCAATCCGTCTTACCATGCTGATTATCGGTTCATCCATTATGACGCTGACGACCACGCCTAACAACCTGACGGACGGTATGGAGAAATCCTTGGGATTTTTAAAAGTCATCAAACTGCCGGTACATGAGGTGGCGATGATGATGTCCATTGCCCTGCGGTTTATTCCTATTTTATTGGAAGAAACCGATAAAATCATGAAGGCGCAGATAGCCCGCGGTGCGGATTTTGAAAGCGGCAATCTGATAAAACGTGCCAAAGCCATGGTTCCTCTTTTAGTGCCTCTCTTTATTTCCGCATTCCGCCGTGCCAACGATTTGGCAATGGCAATGGAAGCAAGGTGCTACCGGGGAGGGGAAGGACGTACTAAAATGAAGCCCCTTATTTATAAGAAAAGAGATGCCATCGGTTACACAGTTCTTTTTGCCTACTTTGCTATCAGTATTGCGGTGGGGAAGTTCTTGTTTTAAGGACGGACATAAAACACATTTTGCAGAAAACCTTAAATGAGCCGAATTTGAAAAACACAGAATGGAATTGCAGGAAAAAATTTCATGAAAAAAAGAATTATGCTGACGGTGGCATATGACGGCACAAATTACTGCGGATTTCAGGTGCAGCCGAACCACCCCACCATAGAGGGAGAATTGAATAAACATTTGTCGGCATTACTAAAGACGGACATTCAGGTCATCGGAGCCAGCCGGACGGACGCGGGCGTGCATGCGCTCTGCAATGTGGCAGTGTTTGATGCCGATACCGGAATACCGGCGGAAAAGTTTGCCTATGCCCTGAACCAGAGACTGCCGGAGGATATCCGCATCCAGGCGTCAAGGGAAGTGCCGGCAGATTTTCATCCCCGTCACACGGACACACGGAAAACCTATGAATACCGCATTGTAAGCAGGGAATTCCCCTTGCCCACAAAACGGCTTTATTCGTATTTTACCTATCATAAATTAGATGTGAAAAAAATGCAGCAGGCAGCGGCATACCTTGTTGGGGAACATGATTTTAAGAGCTTCTGTGCGGTGGCAGCCGTTGTGGAAACCACGGTCAGAACCGTTTATGAAGTAACGGTGGAAGAGCAGGGAGAAGAAATCGTAATCCGTGTCTGCGGAAACGGTTTTCTTTATAATATGGTGCGTATTATAGCCGGCACCCTGATGGAGGTCGGAAAAGGAAAATGGGAGCCCGAAAAGATAAAAGAAATCCTTGCGGCATGCGACCGGAGGGCAGCAGGACCGACAGCCCCCGCATGCGGGCTTCTGCTTGCAAAATATGAATTTCCGGAACTTGCCACGGCAGAAAGAATATGCCTTGAAATGCAGGAAAAATATGTTTTTTAAGGCAGAGAAAATATGTTTTTTAAGGCTTGACAGTGAACGGCAGATAGCATATAATATATCACTGTGGCAGTGTGTGAGCTATGAAGCCAAAGCCCCGGCAACATAGGGAAGCATTGCATCGGAACTGTTTGGAAGGATTTTATTTGGTGGCCGGACATCTGCCGGGTAAGATTACCGAAAAACAAAAGAACAGCAGTACTATTTATGGAGGAAATATCATGAAAACATTTATGGCTAATCCGGCTACAATCGATAGAAAATGGTATGTAGTAGACGCTACTGACATGACATTAGGTCGTCTGGCATCAGAAGTTGCCAAGGTTCTCAGAGGAAAGAACAAACCCGAATTTACTCCTCATGTAGATACCGGAGACAATGTAATCGTAATCAACGCAGAAAAGATTTCCGTAACCGGAAAGAAACTGGATCAGAAAGTATATTATCGTCACTCTGAATATGTTGGCGGCTTAAAAGAAACCACATTAAGAGAAATGTTAGCTAAGAAACCTGAGCAGGTAATTGAACTTGCTGTTAAGGGTATGCTTCCCAAGGGACCTTTAGGCAGACAGATGTTCACCAAGTTGCATGTATACGCAGGACCTGAGCACAAGCATGAAGCTCAGAAGCCCGAAGTATTGACATTCTAATAGGACTGGAAGGAGGAAATAAAAAATGGCTAAAGCAGCAAGATACTACGGAACAGGTAGAAGAAAGAAATCCATCGCAAGAGTATATGTAATGCCCGGTACAGGCAAGATTACCATAAATAAGAGAGATATCGACGAGTACTTCGGTTTAGAGACACTGAAGGTTATCGTTCGTCAGCCCCTTGTAGCTACTGACAACGCAGACAAGTTCGATGTACTTGTAAACGTTCGCGGCGGCGGTACATCCGGTCAGGCAGGCGCAATCCGTCACGGTATTGCAAGAGCACTCTGCCAGGCAGATGCAGACTTCAGACCCGTACTGAAGAAGGCAGGCTTCTTAACTCGTGATCCTCGTATGAAAGAACGTAAGAAGTACGGCTTAAAGGCAGCTCGTAGAGCTCCTCAGTTCAGCAAGAGATAATTCAAGCGAATATCAGAAGAACATCAAAGCCCTTGAAAATCCAGTATTTTCAAGGGTTTTCGTATGATTTGGATTCATAAAGGATTTGTATGAAAAAAAGGTGTCATCAGGCACCCTTTTCCTTGCAATATTCAATTATGCCTGCTTTGACATCCTTCTTGATTCTGCAATGGATTTGGTGACCATTTCATGAAACAATTTGTAGTGGATGGAAGGAATCTGCTGGATAAGTTTAAGGAGAGTATCGGCCAGATGGTTGAGAAGGTTAGAAGTGGGCTGAGCGATAAGAAAAACAACCATGAGGACAATAAAGTCTTTATGGTTGTTCCATTTTAGATTAATGATTTATGCTGTAAATACCTTTCCAAAGCATATCTCGACCAGAATAATTCCAGTATCTGATATCCTGTTCAATGAATAACCATTTTAAGGTTTTTACTAAGAGGTCACATGGAAAACCAGATTTAAAATGTATTGAGTTTAGAGATTCAAGATCTACATATGCACAATGATATGTTGCACTTAAAGCTACAAATAGGTATTTGTATTTTTCGGGATCTTCTTGATATTTTTGTTTTAAGTCATCTATGATATCATCGTGCGTAGGGTAGTCACGGCGGCGTCCCGATGGATTAAAATTAATACCTTCAACGCAAACTACAAAGTCGAAACCATTATGTAGAAAGGCAGGGCGACGTAGGTAAATTCTGCGATTGTCATTTAAGGTTTCTACATAATAGGTATATTTTGATGCTAATTCGTCTTTTCCTTCACCAGGTTCTTCTTTCGATAGTTCGTTAACAACTTTCATTCGTATGTCATTGCGAGAGCCAATATTATCAATGTGTAAATTGAGTTCATAACGTGGCATATTATTTTTCCTCCTTAAAAAATTCGCCTATTTCAATACTCAGCACATTTGCAATCTGGTTTAAAACAGATATGGATAAACTTTTATTGCATCCGGCAGCCTCGATTTTAGAAAGATAGCTGATGCTGATTTGAGCTTGTTCTGCGAGTTGTATCTGTGTCAATTTGGCTTGTTCTCTGTAATACTTTATATTTGTACCTATAACACGGTATAGGTCAGTATCGTTATTAAAATGCATACAAACACCTCTTTCACTATTTGTGAATATTATCTCATGAGAAGAAAATTATACAAATTCACTTATTGTGAAAGTATATTAATGTGGATTTTTGTAAAGATATGAGTTACAATGATATAACCAAAGAAAAGAAGGAGGTATGTCTTATAAGTTTACAACCAGATAATTTTAGGCTTGAACCAACAACAGTCTGGTCCTTTCCGGACAGAGGAAGTTGGGCAACGCATTCAGGAAAGTATCGAGGTAATTGGTCACCATATGTACCAAGGAATCTGATACTTCGCTATTCAAAGCCGGGAGACTGGATCTTAGATCAATTTATGGGTAGTGGAACAACCTTGGTAGAGGCAAAGCTACTCAATCGTCATGCGGTAGGTGTTGATATCAATCCGCAATCCGTTTCAATATCTGAAACAAATTTACAATTCCAATGTGAAACCAAATCAAAAATTTTTACACGAAATGGCAATGCTACAGATTTGCATTTTATCAAAGATAGTCGAATTGACTTTATTTGTACGCATCCACCATATGCAAATATCATTAAATACAGTAAAGGGATAGAAGGGGATATCTCATTGCTTGCTGTAGATGAATTTTTATCTGAAATGAAAAAGATAGCAGCGGAATCATTTCGAGTTCTGAAAAAAGGCAAAATGTGTGCAGTTATGATTGGGGATGTAAGAAAACATGGAAAAGTAGTTCCTTTAGGATTTGGTATGATGGAATGCTTTTTGCAGGCAGGATTTATGAATAAAGAGATTATTATTAAAGAGCAGCATAATTGTCACTCTACGGACTATTGGGAGAAGCAAAATAATAATTTTTTGCTTCTGGCACACGAGTACATATTTGTTTTTCAGAAGTAAGATAATTCACAAAGAGTGAAAGTTTTGGTTGTTATTTTGTATGTTTGCAAGTATAATGGATATGTAGTGGATTGCCTGTTATGGACATAGAGAAGAGGAATCAAAATGAGTAATTCAAGTGTTTCTCCTTTTGTGAAATGGGCTGGCGGTAAGCGTCAGTTAATTCCACAAATAAAGGAAAGAATGCCTGAAAAGTATAATGATTATTATGAGCCATTTGTAGGTGGCGGTGCAGTTATTTTTGAATTGTTACCTACAAATGCTCTGATAAATGACATAAACAAAGCATTGATAAACGCATACAGGCAGATATGTAATGTACCTGATGCATTTTTGAAGGCTGTAAATAAACTTGATGAAGAAATGTGGGAAGATGGTAAGGAATACTATTATTCTCTGCGTGAGCATTACAATGATAAGCTGATGAAAGCAGAATATGATGTGGAATTGGCTGCGTTGTTTGTCTTTATCAATAAGCATTGTTTTAATGGCTTATATCGTGTAAACGGCAAAGGATTATTTAACGTTCCGTATAACAATAGCCGTCGGGCTTCTGTTGATGAGGAGGCTATTATGGCTACTTCAAAGTATTTGCAAGAGGTAACTATTATAGATGGTGATTTTGAAGTAGCATGTAAGGAAGCAAAAAAAGGTGATTTTGTATTTATCGACAGTCCGTATGCACCATTGAATCCAACATCTTTTGAGTCATATACCAAAGAGGGATTTGACGTAGAAAGCCATAAACGATTGGCGAAGCTTTATGATGAATTAACAGCCAGAGGTTGCTATTGCATGCTCACAAACCATAATACAGAGTTGATAAATGAGCTATATGGGAACAAAGGTTACAAAATAGATGTTGTAAGTGTTAAGCGTATGATTAATTCGGATGCATCCAACAGGGTTGGTGAAGAAGTGATTATATGCAATTACTAAGGGAGTCGAGATAATGGAGAACTTATTTACAAAGAAAGTGCCATTATATTTCGAGACGGAAGAATCACAGTTAATTGTGGGTGATTCGTTTAAGATTCTAACGAAAATGAAACCGGAATCTGTAGATATGATATTTGCAGATCCACCGTATTTTTTAAGTAACGATGGTATTACTTGTCAAGGTGGTAAAATGGTTTCAGTTAATAAAGGCTCATGGGATAAGCTTTCGGAAAGTGGAACCAGCGTCGAAGAAAAACACAAGTTTAACAGAAAGTGGATTAAGTTATGTAAGAAAGTACTAAAGCCGAACGGCACAATATGGATATCAGGAACACTACACAATATATATTCGATTGGTATGGCATTGGAGCAGGAGGGCTTCAAAATCATCAACAACATTACATGGCAGAAAACAAATCCACCACCAAACTTAGCATGTCGATGCTTCACGCATTCTACGGAAACCATTTTATGGGCAAAGAAGAATGATAAGAAGTCTCGGCATTTTTTTGATTATCAGAAGATGAAAGAAATGAATGGCGGAAAGCAGATGAAGGATGTGTGGACAGGTGCACTGACGAAACCATCGGAAAAGACAGAAGGTAAGCATCCGACACAGAAACCGGAATATCTGCTGGAAAGAATTGTATTAGCATCTACAGAGAAAGGACAAGTTATCTTAGATCCTTTCTGTGGCTCTGGAACCACTGGAGTAGAGGCTGTGCGATTTGAACGGAGGTTTGTTGGAATAGATGTAAGCGAAGAATACTTGGAAATATCCAAGAAAAGATTGGAGAAGGTAGCAAAAGATGCGAAAGAACATTGAGATATCTGATGAAAAGATAAATGAATTTTTAGATCAGTTTTATAGCTATTTTGAAAGTGGATATGCATTTGAAAAATTTTTGAAAGTGTATCTTGAAAAGATTGGTCTTGATGAAGTTGTTGTCACACAGCGTTCCTCGGATGGAGGAATTGACTTGGAGGCTGTAAGATATGGTGTTGGTGGCTTTGCTGGGGCAGATAATGTTGATTATTTTGTTCAAGCAAAGAGAAATAAACCGGGAACGACAATCCCAATAGAAAAAGTGAGAGCACTTAGAGGTGTGATGCTTCCGGGAAGCAAGGGTATTTTTATTACAACCGCACGTTATTCGAAGAAGACAGAAGAATTTGTGGATGCAGACCCATCACGTCCGATAATTCTTATAGATGGAAAATCTCTTGTTGAAAGCTGTATTGATAACGAGATTGGTTTTGTATTTACACCAGTATTCAGTAAAAATGCCATGGATGCATTAAAGGATGAATGTGATGATTTAGTAAAAGAAGATGGAACAGTAGTAGAAGAGAATGAAGGTGTTAAGCTGGTCGTAGATAAGCAGATTTCTGCTAATGACATTCGAGCAAGAATACTAAGATTACCGAAAGCGGTTTCTAATTTGTTACCAGATGATGCACATAAAGTTAAAGTGATATTTAATGGAATGGCACCTAAAGAATTAACTATAGCTAAGAATAGAGGATACCTTGCAGGCGTAACAGATTTGTATAAGGAATCTGGATTAATTGCCGAAGACGGTTCGTACAATCCATGTAAGGCGATATGGAAATTCTCAGAGGATAAAATAGACATTATTATAAAGGAGCACTGATAGATGAGAGATTTTGATGAATGGCTTAGTAAATTCCGTGCCAGTATTTCTAACTATGATTATTATATAGATTTTGAGAAGGTTGTTAAAAATGTTGAGGAAATCAAGGTAGAATTGAATATTTTGAACTCCTTGATAGGGTCAAAAAACATAGAGGAAGACTTTGAGAGAATAGTGACAAAATATCCGGAAACATTGCAATGTGTTCCAGTGCTTCTTGCAGTAAGAGGATATGAGATTTATGCACAGGATGAAGATGGTGCATTTTTGTATAATTTCAAGAAGATGAATTACAGTGTGGAGCAGTATAAGATCTTTATGTGTAAGACAGGGTTGTTTGATATGATTGCAAATCATTTGGTGAATAATCTTGTGGATTATGCTTTAGGTATTGAGACCGGACTGGATTCTAATGGTCGTAAGAACCGAGGGGGTCATCAGATGGAGGACTTGGTTGAAAAATACATAGTGGCAGCAGGCTTTGAGAAGGATGTAAATTATTTCAAAGAAATGTACTTAAAGGATATTGAAGCTAAATGGAATATTGATTTATCCGCACTTTCAAATCAAGGCAAAGCTGCAAAGCGATTTGATTTTGTAATCAAGACGGATAAGATGATTTATGGTATTGAAACAAACTTCTATGGTGGCGGTGGTTCAAAACTTAATGAAACTGCAAGAAGTTATAAAATGCTTTCACAGGAAGCTGATACTATTGATGGATTTACATTTGTTTGGGTTACAGATGGAATTGGATGGAAGAGTGCCAGAGGTAATCTAAGAGAGACATTTGAAGTTATGAAACATGTTTATTGTATTGATGATTTAGAGCATGAAGTCATGAATAAAATATTTGTATAGGAGAAAAAAATGAGTTTTGATGCACATGAAGAGAAGATTAGAAAGATATTTGCGGGAGATGCTAAATTTGAAATACCGAGAAATCAAAGAAAGTACGTTTGGAAAGAAAAACAGTGGAAAGAGTTATTAGGAGATATTCTTTATATTAGGAGAAAGCAATTAGTAGAAAAAAACGAGATTAATCATTTTTTAGGAACTTTTGTGCTTCAAGAAAATGAAAATTATTATGAGATAATTGATGGGCAGCAGCGTATAACGACTTTACTGCTTATTTTATCAGCAATATGTGCAGTATTTAACGAAATGGAAAGTGAAGAGGAACATGGCCAAACAAGACAATATATTGTTGGTAATATAGGATTAAAATCTCAATATTGCAGAATGAAAAATAATAGTATTCCCAATATCGGTGTTATTATTGAGTCTGTGGCAGAATATAGAAATAATTTAATATCAAAGTCTATTATAGATACAACATTGTTAGAAAGAACAGGAGATGGAAATAAGGAGGTTGTCTCATGTTTTTACTATTTTTATAATTATTTAAGGGATAATGTTGATGGTATTGAAGAATTGGTTGCATTTCGAAATATTGTTTTGGATATGAAGGTAATACACATTGCGTCTGAAGATGAATTAGATTGTTATGATATATTTGAAATTCTAAATGCAAGGGGTGTTGATTTGGAAGACGGGGAGTTGCTAAAAAATTATATTTTTAAGTATGCGCAACCAAAGTATAGTATTGATAGAGCTAAAGAGATATGGAATAAGATTGAAAAAAATATGGAAGAATGTAATGGGAATATGGAGCAGTTTTTGGTACATTTTGTTACATATCGATTTTACAAGCCTACAAAGGACGAAGGGGTATTTAAAATAATAAAGGCAAATACGGATAAAGAAAAGGTAGATGAACTTTTAGATGATTTATTAGGTGCAAGCGAAAAATATATATGGTTTTATCGTCCGGAGCAATGTAAAAGTAAAAAATTATGTGAGAGTTTAGAATTTTTTAGGCTAATAAATCATAGACAGTTTCGTCCGTTATTTATGTCAATTTTTGAGGCGTATGACAAAGAAAAGATATCAGAAAACGATATAAACAAAATAGGAACATTTTTAACTAATTTTTCATTTGGATTTACATTTGTTATGGGTAATAATTCTAATATAATTGATAGCAAAATACATTTACTTTCACAAAATGTTTATAAGAATCCGACTAAGGAATCTTTAGAAAAGATAAAAACAGAGCTGATGCCATATTATCCATCATATAAGGAGTTTAAGTATAGTTTTTTGAACATAGGCTTTTCAAACAAAAATAAAAAATATAAAAATTCTAATAATAGAAAACGTATGTTTTATGTTATGAAAACAATTGAAGAATGTAAACAAGAAACTAATGAATTGGTTTGTAATATAACAGAATGTAATATTGAACATATTATGAATGATTCTGAGACAAATGAGGTTACAAGTAAAATTGGTAATTTGCTATTGCTTTCAGAACATATAAATAATAATATGGGTAATGCATCTTTTAAGGAGAAAAAAGAGAAAATGAAACGTTCAAAGTTACAAACAGTTCAGAATTTTTTGAAGTTTTATGGAAGTAAAGAAGAATGGACTGAAGAACTAATTGGTGAAAGAACTGAGGCACTTATTTCTTTGGCATATAATGAGGTGTGGAAAGTATAATATTTACGGACTTCAATCCTCATCCATAGCATCAGCCCATGTCTGCAACTCACCATCAAGAGCCAGTGCAGCATATTTGAGTGGCTCATCAATCGCAAGATTGTCGATAAGCCTTTGAGAATTTGGCGTAGTGTGAAGATTCTTTTCTGCTTCTGCACATGAGAGAAAAAGAAGCGTATTGTCTGCAACAGCAATGTTGATTCCGTTCTTGTATTGGTTGTAATAAGCAAAATGTATTTTCATAATTAGTATCCTTTCTTTGTAAAAGTTATGAGAGGTTTAGGGAATGTGTGGGTAGTCCTGCACATACAACACATATGCAACACTCCCAACCACAAACCCCTTATTTATGGACTTTTCTTGTTCTCAAAACGTTAACAAAGAGATAATCATTTATCACTTCAAAATCATATCCCGGAAACATGTGTTTCCGGGATTTTTTCAAATCTATTGTCTTAGTTTTATTCTTATATTAGTTATTATCTTATATTTTCAGTAGTTTTTTATTTCCAAATTTTATGGTTCGCCACTCCTTCATTATGTATTAGAGCATGAATTTGACCTTGAGGGAAGAAACAACGTACAGGGTCAAAGAAAAAGGAAAGGAGTCGGTAGCCAGTTTGACTCCATGATATAAGACAACAGATAGAGTCAAAAGGGAACAGAAAAGTAAGAAGTTGCATTTGATAGAAAGTGGAAAAAAGCAGACAGAGTCAAAATTACAGAAAGAAAGAGGGAGCATGGCAGGATTAAAAAGCATTTTAAGGGAAGAGAAAAAGAGATTGGAAGAGCTTATGGAAAAAAGTATTTGCCAAATGAAAAATTTACCGGAGGGAACCTTGAGGGTATCGGTTGACAAGGGGTATCCGCGGTATTACAGGTGTCAGGAAGGAGATAAGGTGGGGAATTACATAAGGAAGCAGGATAAGGAGATTGCCCAGAAACTGGCGCAAAAGGAATACAATTCCAAAGTACTGCAACTTATACAGAAAAGATTGAAACAGATCGAGAATATCATTAAGGATTATGAGGATGATGAGGTCGAAAAGTGTTTTTATGGGGAGCATGCGGCAAAACAAAAATTGATTGTACCGATAGAACAGACATGGCAGGACAAACTGAAGGATTGGCAGGAGAAAGGATATGTGGGCAAGGGATTTCAGGATAATACAATGGAAATCTATACACAAAGAGGAGAGCGTGTCCGCTCTAAGTCAGAAAAGATATTGGCGGACTATTTTTATTATCACGGTATTCCATATAAGTATGAATGTCCCTTGCTGTTAAGAGGGTATGGTGTTATATATCCTGATTTTACTTTTTTATCGCCCAAAAGCAGACAGGAAATGTATTGGGAGCACAATGGCATGATGGATGACGCTGTATATGCGCAAAAGGCTGTTAAGAAAATAGAGCTGTATGAGAAAAATGGAATTTTTCCGGGAGAAAGATTAATTCTTACATTTGAAACGGGACAGACGACATTAAATAATGAAATTATAGACGCAATGGCAAAACGATATCTCATATGAAAAAGAGTCAATTGCTTCATGGCAGGGAGTGTGCTATCCTAATAAAATCTGAAGAAATTTCAAGGAGCACAAAAGATGAATAAGTTAAAATCCCCCAGATTGATGATGATTTTTTCCATGGTAATATTCGGTACGTTGGGGGTGTTTGTACGAAATATTCCGGTGTCGTCCGGAGAACTGGCGTTGTACCGGGCGATACTGGCGGCATTGCTCATCGCCGTATATCTGGGAATTACAAAGCAGAAAATTCCGTTTGCCAATATCAAAAAAGAAGTGTCGCTATTGCTTGCATCTGGCGTGGCAATGGGGGTAAACTGGATTTTTCTGTTTCAGGCATATAAATATACTACGGTATCACTCGCAACCTTAAGCTATTATTTCGCACCGGTGATTGTGACGGTTGCCTGTCCTTTTCTCTTTAAGGAGAAGCTGACAGGAAAGCAGATTATCTGTTTTCTGATGTCCACCGCAGGACTGGTTATGATAACGGGAATAGGTAAAATCGGCAGTAACACGGATTTTATAGGCATTCTGTGGGGACTCGGAGCTGCATTTTTCTATGCAGTGGTTATTCTGTTGAATAAATTTATTAAGGGTGTGGAGGGAATACACCGGACATTTCTGCAATTTCTTTCAGCTATTGTTATTCTCATTCCTTATGTGGCGGTGACCGGCGGCGTTACGCTGGGGCAGCTTCATACGGTAGGATGGATTAATCTGCTCATTGTGGGACTGCTTCATACGGGCATTACCTATTGTCTGTATTTTTCGGCATTGAAAGAACTGCCGGGGCAGAAAGCAGCCATTTTAAGCTATATTGACCCTTTGGTGGCGGTTGTGATTTCCGTTACGGTTTTAGGGGAAAGTATGACAGTCTGGCAGGCGGTGGGCGGTTTGCTGATATTGGGTTTTACCCTTTGGAACGAAGTATCATCCGGGACTTAAACAGTCCCGTTTTTTTTATTTTAAAATAGATTGACAAAGCTGTATATTGAGTGTATATATAGATATATACAGACGATACACAGAGATACTATATGGAAGTGCAGAGATGCGCAGGAGGTGCGAAAATGATTGTGATGGAAGATGTGGGAAGACATCAGGGTTCTTTTCAAATGAAAAATATTTCGTTTTCCATTCCGGACGGCTATATTTGCGGGCTGGTGGGAAGAAACGGTGCTGGAAAGACGACGCTCATGCACCTTTTGCTGGGGCTGTACCGGGTGAGGCAGGGAAAATTGGAGATAGACGGCATGCATTACCCGGAACAGGAAAAGGAAATTCATGATGAAATCGGCACGGTTCTGGTAGAAGAATTGTTTGATGGAACATATTCCCTTTGGGAGAACGGCATGCTGTACGGAGCCTATTACAGCAAATTTGAGGCGAAAGAATATGAAGACCTGCTGCAGGAGTTTCAATTAGATAAAAAGGAGAAATTCCGAAAGCTGTCGAAAGGGCAGAAATTAAAAAGCCAGTTTGCTTTTGCACTGGCGTGCCATCCAAAGTATTTGTTTCTGGATGAGCCCACTGCCAATTTTGACCCGCAGTTTCGGGCTGCGTTTTTGAAAAAGATACAGGAGTTTGTCATGGATGGGGAGCATACGGTGCTTCTGGCGACACACATGACGGAGGATTTGGACAGACTGGCGGATTATCTGATTTATCTGCAGGAAGGACAGATTTTATATGCGGGGGATATGGAAAGCTTCCGGGAAAAATACCGTATTGTGGCGGGAGAAAATTATAAAATAAAACTGCTGGGCGACAGCGTGCTTGGCATCGAGCAGAGGCAGATGGGAACGAGAGCGCTTGTGCGGCATCATAAATTCCGGGAATACGACAGGGAACTTACCGTAACCTATCCCTCCATTGAGGAGTTTATGTACCTGTACGAAAGAAAAAAGTAGAAGGGTACGGACCTGAAAAGACAGTACGGACCTGAAAAGACAGTACGCACTCGTACCCATGGGTGGAAAGGAAGGGCATTATGAAAAGAAGCATGTTTCGGGAATATATGGCAGATTGGAGCTGGAAAAAAATAAAAGAAGGAGCGAAGGAAAATAAAGCGGTCTGGAACTGCATGTATGCAGCATTTGTTATGATGTTTTCTATGTCTGCTTCCATAGCGGGAGAAAATTTTCAACTGACGGATGCTTTACTGTCAATCGGTATGTTTCTGCCAATCTGTATTGTCATGGTATCGGTGATGGAACACCCCATCAGACTGCGCAAGATGCGTTATCTTTGTCCGCAGACGGAAGGAGAAAGAGCGCGGTCTGTCAGGCTGACATATTATTTCCGTGTGGGAATTCATATGATTATTTTCCTGATGGGATTGCTGCTCCTGTTTTCTGTGGGATTTTTTCACTGGGAAAGTCTGGTATTTCTGCTGCTCAATGATTTTATGCTGAGTACGATAGTGCCGATATATGGGATAAACGGAAAGGCAGCTTTTCAACTGGTGGTTCTCCTGATTGCCATTATGCTGACAAATATGGCGCAGTTGGTTGTTATTTCGGGACCGGAGCCCCACCGGACAGTGCAGATTATTTTGTATGCCATATTCTTCCTGATAGAATTGCCGCTGTTTATCGGTTTTTCCCAATATATCAAAAAAGAACTGTGTGCAGCGAGGAACTTTGAGGAGGTCATGTAATATGAACCTGAAAATCATCATTTCCCCGCAGGGGACGCTGGCTATTTATGAACAGATTGTTTCCCAACTGAAAAATGCCATAGTAACGGGCGCACTTTCCGCAGGGGAAGCATTGCCGTCCATCCGTGCGCTGGCAGCGGATTTGCAGGTCAGTGTGATTACCACGAAGCGTGCCTATGAGGAACTGGAAAAAGAAGGGCTTATCCGCTCCGTGGCGGGCAAGGGCTTTTATGTGTGTGAATACAATACGGGTTACCTTTTGGAAAAGCAGCTCATGACATTGGAAAAAAGGCTTTCGGAAATTATTTTTGAAGCCAAAGCAGCGGGGCTTAGCTGTGAGGATTTCCTCAGCATGGTAAAGACCCTGTACGAAGGAGAGTAAATTTTATGGATTTTGCATTAAAACTTGCAAATATTTGCAGAAAACGGAAAAAATTTCAATTGTTAGATATTAGTGCAGAGCTGGAAAGCGGCTATATTTATGCTATCGTGGGTGAAAACGGCGCCGGAAAGACCATGCTGTTTCAAACGATTTTGCAGGAAAATGCCCGTTACAGCGGGGATATTTTCGTATACGGACAGCCGGTGCGGGGAAACCATGATAAAATGATGCAGATTATCGGCTATGTGTCCGAGGACAATATCTTTTTCGAGGACAGAACCGGAAACCAGAATGCAGAGATTTTAGGTATTCTGTACGATGACTTTGATAAGGACCTGTTTAAGCGCGTCATGGAAAAGATGCAGGCACCGGCGGACCGGACCTACCGCATGATGTCCCGGGGAGAAAAGATAAAATTTCAGTTGGGATTTGCCATTGCCCATCACAGCAAATTATTTCTGTTGGACGAGGCAACTGCCGGCATGGACCCGGTTTTCCGGCTGGAGTTTTTTGACATCTTGAGGAAGCTGTTAGCAGAGGAAGACTGCTGCGTGCTTATGACCAGCCACAACATGACGGAAATCCATAAGCAGACGGATTATGTGGCGGTTATGGAGCAGGGACGCCTGGGGGCTTTTCAGGAGAGTCTGGATACCATTGCGGGCTATGAGGACGCGGCAGGACAGCAGGAGGGAACGGACGTATGAAAGTGGAGGAAGAACGACAGGGGAGAAGGAGCAGGAAGAAAGTGCAGAAAGGAGCGGACGTATGAAAGTGGATGTAAAGCAGCAGGAAACACTGGAGAGATTTTTTGAGGAAGAAAAGACCTGGTTTGCCAACAATATTTTTTACAAGTACTGCGGATATTTACTGATTGGAGTATCTCTTATCATGGCGGTGTTTCCGCAGAAGGCGATGGAGGGAGATACGTTCTGGAGCTGCCTTCCCGTATACATGCTTTACATTTACGGCACCTGCATGTTGTGCTACCGCTATACGATTTACAGGGAACAGAACGGTCCGGCAAAATCCGTCAGCGAGCTCTTAAAATACCTGCCGGTGTCCGAACTGCAGTATCGGATTTTTAAGTTTAAGAAATTCATAAAACCCTGTTTTTTTCTTACTTTGTTTATCTTAGCGGCAAAAATAGGAATATCCCTCCTTGCCTACCATAGCATTACCGTCTGGGATGTGCTGGTTCCGGTTATTTTTTATCTTCTGCTTCCCATGATTTTGTTTTTTCCAGCACGGAAGAGAGTTCATTCAGAAAAATTTCTTCGGCTTTTGTGAGGATTTGATATTTTTTCCAGGCAAAAATCGAGCGCATGGTGGTGACCGGAGAGAGTGGGAGAAAAGCATAGGGGCTTTCCGGTGTGACATGCACCAGGTGTTCAATGGCAAGAGCGGCTTCCATGCCCTGCTCGACCATGAGTGTGGCATTACAAATTAAATTATAGGTGGCTGGTATGGTGAGTTTTTCCGCAACAGCCGGAGAAACGGCACTAAGCAGCGTATCCGAGCTGAACCGGGTTGACACAATAAGCGGCACCGAAAGAAGGTCCTCTTCCGTTATAGTTTCTTTAACGGCAAGGGGACTTTTTTTGGAAACAAGAAGTCCCACTGTATCGGCGCAGGGCATGGAAAGATACTGATAATGCTCTTTGTTTACCGGTTCAAATAAAAGACCGAAATCCAGCGTGCCGTGCTCCAGACGCTCGGTTACATCCACCGCATTGGCACTGTATACGGTAAAATGAATATGGGGAAAACGGTTCTGGGTCTGCTTCATCGCCCGGGCTATCAGGGAAAAAGTGCGTGTTTCGCCGGCACCGATGGCAATCTGTCCGGAAATGGTTTCATCGGACGCCTTAAATTCCATCTCGGTTTTTTCCACCAGGGAAACGATTTCTTCCGCGCGTTGTCGGAGCCGCATGCCGTCTTCCGTCAGCATGGTTTTCCGGTTGGTGCGGATAAAAAGCTTCCGGCCGAGTTCTGCCTCCAAATCCGTCATCTGCCGGGAAAGGGCGGACTGGGAAACGTGCAGAATGTTGGCGGCGTTTGTCATATTTTCCTCACGGGCGATGGTGAGAAAATACCGTAGGGTGCGATGTTCCATAACGATACCTGTGCCTTTCTGTGTCTGTAAAATCTTAAAATTTCGGTTATGATTTTCTTTACGATAGTGTTTCCAGAATTTTATTTTAAAATAAAAGCAAACTATTTGCAATGAGAAAAACACATGACAGAGTATGAATTATAGATATTTTACATTTTTAACAGAAAGAGATACAATCATTTGGCAGGGCAGAGAAAGACTTTCGGATACAGGGAGATTTTGAGATGCCAAGAAGGGCTTTTGGATGCCGGGAAATTGGACATGAAAAAAGGCTTCCTGATGCAGGGAAAATTTGAAATGCAGAGAAGGCTTTCGGATGCCGGGAAAGGGGACTGTCATGAAACTGACGGAGGATATGATTGAAAACTTAAAATGCACGGGCTGTCCGGATACGGAAATCCGCAGAATAGGTGAAATGGAAAACGAGGACGTGCAGCTTCAGGCATTGAACTGCTACCGGAAATGTCTGCTGGAATGCGTGCATGAGGAGCAGAAAAAATTGGAATATTTAGATTATCTGATTTATGAAATCAAAAAGAAGAAGGATAAATAAAGAAAGGTAAGGATTGGAATGGAAAATGCAAAAGAGGTGAGCAGGGCGTTCCTGACAGGGGAGAGAGCCTTGTTCCACGCAGAAAATCTGCATATTACAGATACTATTTTTGACGACGGCGAGTCGCCCTTAAAGGAGAGCAGCCACATCGAGCTGGAGGGCAGTATGTTTAAGTGGAAATATCCGCTCTGGTACTGCAATCACATTACCGTAAAGGATTGCCAGTGGTTTGAGATGGCAAGGGCGGGAGTCTGGTACACCAACGATATTTCCGTGGAAAAAGCTCTGATTCAGGCGCCCAAGAACTTCAGACGGTGCAGGGGACTCAAGCTTGCCAATGTTTATTTTGCCAATGCGGCGGAAACCCTGTGGAGCTGCGAGCAGGTGGAACTGAAGGATGTAACCGCAAAAGGGGACTATTTTGCCATGAACTGTTCGGACATGAAGATTGACAACTTACGTCTGGACGGCAATTATTCTTTTGACGGGGTAAAAAACATGGAAATCCGCAATTCTACCCTTCTTTCCAAGGATGCGTTCTGGAACAGTGAAAACGTAACGGTTTACGACTCCTTTATTTCCGGAGAATATCTGGGCTGGAATGCGAAGAACCTGACGCTTGTTAATTGTACCATTGAAAGCCTGCAGGGACTTTGTTACATTGACAATCTTGTTATGAAAAACTGCAAGCTTATCAACACCACGCTGGCGTTCGAGTATTCCAGTGTGGATGCCGACATTACGGGAGAGGTTGACAGTGTGATGAACCCTTCTTCCGGCAGGATTTCCGCAGAGGCAATCAAAGAACTGATTATGGAGAAGGACAAAATAGACCCGGAGAAGACACAGATTATCGTAAGAGGGAAATAAACGCAAAAAAGAAAAGCCCAAAAGAAATGCAAAATAATGCAAAAAAGAAAAGCCCAAAAGAAATGCAAAATAATGCAAAAAAAGAAAAAGTCCGCAGCGAAAATGCCTGCGGGCTTTTTGTGTGCGAATACCGTTACCAATCCTGTTCCCGAGTGTACTGTGTCCGGTAACCGTGGTTTTCGGCGGGACGCATGTCGTTGGGGTACATGGTATCGGAATAAATATCTTCCTGAAGTTGTTTTACCAGACGGAATACGTGCTCATAATCCGTGATGTTGCAGATGTCGCCGCCGGCTCCGTGCCCGTGGCCGCAGGTGCTGATGATGTCGCCGGTACCGCACATACGGTCAAATACTCCCTGACGGATGGAAACGTGGGATAAATCGGTAAAAGGTTTCATATCCACACGTCTGGTAAAAATGCCGGACTGCACATAAATGCCTTTATCGGTAATCAGATATTCGGTATTCTTGGCCTTTAAGGCGGAGGTAATCACGCCTCCTAAATAAATCCATACCGGCATCAGGTGTATCAGGAAAAAGACACCCAGAAAAGCGCCCATGAAACCGGGACCGGAGGAACCGGTGGCGCTCATGGCTAAAATCATGCCTCCGTCAAACAAAAGCCAGATTAACGCAAACGGCAGCATGGGATTGAAAACAGACTCCAGCACCGACACCTTCACTGCCTTTTTGCCACTCCACATAATATTTTCTCCGTATCCAATCTGCTCCTTTAAGCTCATAATAATCCCACTCCTTTCGCCGTCCTCCGGGCTGATCCTGTTATTATTTTTATAGTAATATAACAGGTAGCGGAAAGCAAGTAAATTCTTGACTTGTGAGATATGCCGTATTATCATTTGGTTAGATGATGCTAACTTGATAAGGAAAGCAGTCTGAACATGTGTAATATTGGGGTGGCGGATACTCGTCACGGGAAAAGAAAGAGGTAAATTATGGGATATATTCAGAAATCAAAAAGAAAAGCATATCTGTTAATCGGATTTTTTGCTATGCTGCTTTGCGGCGTCAGTGACTGCCTGCTGTCTTACATGGGAGACGGGGAACCCTATGTGCTGGCGGGTATTATCAGTGCTGACATTGTAAACGTACCCCTGTGGTATTATCAGGCTTCGTTCGTCATCGGCATTATTGTCTGTGTGGGTTATCTATTGGCTTCCCGTGCAGCATGCTTTTATATACTCGACAGGCAGAACGGCGACAGAACAGGACTGTATAAGTCATTTTCTTTTGGCACGACCATGATGTCGGTGGGTATTTTCGGCATTCATTCCATTTGCTGCATGGCGCTGATGAACGTAAGGGCAGCCCTGTTAGCAGGCGCTTCGGCAGACAGTATTGCCACATATTTTACACAGTCGGCACTGGTGTCGTTTGCGGTGGGCACCATTTGGCAGACAACAGCTGATATTATTTCCGGCGTGGCATTCATTATTATGGTAGCAAAGGGAAAAATCCCCGTTCCGAAGTTTTTTATTGTCATCGGTCCGCTGGTTCTGTATGTAATCTGTAAGGTGGCAGCGGCAGTATTAACGGGCGTGACCGGCAATTCCGTTTTCTCCCATGTACTGGGCGGCGGAGAGTCCTGGGGCATTGCCATGATGTTTCTTGCCTTTTATTTTGCGGTCAGAAAGGAAAAGTAAAACCGGGAAGCGGCTTGAAGCAGAACAGGGAATGTGTTACAATTTTCTTTAAGCATGGACTTTCGTGCAATAGTCGGAAGAACTTTTAAGCACCGGCAGCAGCACCCAGAAAAGATAATTACATAGTACGCATTTGAGAGGGAGAAAAACATGAGCGAAGAATTTGAAACCTACGACAACACAAGACCGCAGGAGCCGCAGAACGGACAGCCTGCAGGCAATGCCTACAACATGTCCCAGGGATATGGTTACGGCTACGGAAATCAGAATGCCGGGGCCAACACCGGAGCCTACAGCAATGGCTATAATAACGGAGCGAACGGTCATCTGGACGGAAATGCATCCAACATCGGAGCCTACAGCAATGGCTATAATGCCGGAGCATACTGCAGTGGCAATGCTTACAACGCACCGTATAACAATCAGGCACCTTACAATTACCCCAACAACAATTATCCTTACAACAATCAGCCGCCCAAGCAGAACAACGGTTTATCCATCGCTTCTCTGGTCCTCGGCATTGTGGGAATTGTTGCCTGCTGCATTCCCATTATCGGTATTCCGGTGAATGTAACAGGTCTGATTCTGGGTATTGTCGGAATGAAAAAGGGCGGTAAGGGAATGGCGATTGCCGGTATTATCCTTTGCTCCATCTTCCTGGTACTGACGATTGCCAATTCCGCACTGGGAGTTTATATCAACATGAACTACAGGGATGTCTATGATTTCCTGGACAGCTTAGGAATTGATTACAATTACTAAGACATTAAAAGACAGACGCTGGTCTGGTTCATAATTGACTTACAAAAGAAGTGCCGGTATGCAAAGATGCGTACCGACATTCTCTGTATACGGATAGCGGGCACGAAAGCGTTATCAGAATAGGAAAGTGCCTGCAATCCGAAAACAAGTAGGCACACAAGGAAGAAATAGAAGAAAGAGTGCCTATGGAAAAGGGGAGAAGTAGGCACGAAAGTATTATCAGAAGCGAAAAGTGCCTACAATCCGAAAACGAGTAGGCACGCAAAGGAGGAATAGAAGAAAGAGTGCCTATGGAAAAAGAGACGGGTAGGCACAAAAGCGCTAACAGAAGAGGAAAGTGCCTACAAATCGAAAAAGGATAGGCACGCAAGGAAGAAATAGAAGAAAGAGTGCCTATGGAAAAAGAGACGGGTAGGCACGAAAGTGTTATCAGAATAGAAAAGTGCCTGCCAAGGCGAAAAGTTCTTTTTTGAGGAAATGAGTTATCAATTCCAAGGCAAGAAGTTAATAAAGATTTAATTCTGCCGGAAAGGTATGGGATATGCCGGATATTTCGTGTATAGTAGGGGAAAGAAGTAACCGGGCATTTTTGTATAAGGGGAAAGAGTATGAAAAAGAGACATATTTTATGGGCAATGGGGCTTGCCGTTTTACTGGCAGCAGGCTGCGGAAAGGCGAAAAATACTGAATGGAAAGTGACGCAGTATGCGGATGAGTCGGGACTGCAGGCAAATTTTTATACCTTAAGCAGTAACAGGGGAGAACTGATTATCATTGACGGCGGTTCCGAAGAGAACGCCGGACAGGTGAAAGAGGTCATCCGGGAGAACGGCGGCGAGGTGGATGCCTGGATTTTGACGCATCCTCATCCGGACCACATCGGAGCTTTCGTAAAACTGTACGAGGATAAAGATATTAAAATAGATGCCGTATATGATAATGGCGTGGATTATGAAGAGTATGACAGTGTGGATCAGGAATGGGATGACATTGCGGTTTTGCAGGAATATGAGGAATTGACGGAAAGCGCCTCCAATGTGGAAAGTGTGGAGGAAGGGGATGTTCTGCAGTTTTCGGATTTGTCCATGCATTTTCTGAACAGTTACCGGAAGGGAATGTCACAAACCACCAAGGATATGCCCAATAACAGCTCCCTGGTGTTTACTGTGGAGTCGGAAGACAAGAGCATGCTCTTTATGGGAGACTGCTATGATGAAACACTGGGAAAGCAGATGATGCAAAACTATGACACGGAACTGGAAGTGGACTATGTGCAGGTGTCTCACCATGGAAACCATACCATGTGCCGGGAATTCTACGAGAAAACTAAGGCAAAGGTTGCTTTTTTTGATGCACCGGAGTGGCTTATCCAGGGTGAACAGTTCGACACCCAGAAAAACATGGCAGAGATGGAAGAACTGGGGATGCAGATTTACGACTATACGTCCTGCCCCAATGAGGTAGATTTATAAGAGCAGCAAATCCCAAGAAATATGCTATGTGCTTTAAAGAAAACAGCCGGTATCCAACTTCAGTTGGGTACCGGCTGTGTGTATTCAGAGGGTTAAGAGACCTTACATATAGGGTGGTTCCTCTTCTTATTTTCCAATTACTTCTTTAATAGCGGCAAGCAGCTCATCATAGGTTTCATAGGCCGGAATGTCAGGATATTCTGCCTTGATGGCGTCGGTGGACTTGAATAAGAAGCCTGCCTTGCTGGCCTGAATCATGCCGAGGTCGTTGTGGCTGTCACCGCTGGCAATGGTATCGTAGCCGATGGACTGCAGAGCCTTTACCGTGGTGTATTTGGATTTCTCACAACGCATCTTGAAGTCGGTGATTTCGCCGTTGTCTGCGACCACAAGGGAGTTGCAGAAGATGGTAGGATAGCCGAGCTTCTTCATAAGAGGGCCCGCAAACTGGGAGAAGGTATCGCTGATAATGATAACCTGCGTCATTTCCCGCAGACTGTCTAAAAATTCCTTGGCACCTTCCAAGGGCTCAATTTTGGCAATGGTGTCCTGAATTTCCTTTAAGCCGAGTCCGTGCTCCTTTAAGATGCCGATGCGGTATTTCATCAGCTTGTCATAATCCGGCTCGTCGCGGGTGGTTCTTTTCAGTTCGGGAATGCCGGTTTCTTCCGCAAAAGCAATCCAGATTTCGGGTACCAGTACACCTTCTAAGTCTAAACATACGATTTCCATAATATTCTCCAATCCTTTTCCTAATTTTTAATAACATTTATCAAATGACAAATTCCCTCAAATGATAATCCTTATCAAGTGACAATCTCCATCAAACGAAAATCTTCATCAAGTGATAATCTTTATCAAACGACAACTTTCATCAAATGACAAATTCCCTCAAATGACAATTTCCATCAAGTGACAATCTTTATCAAATGACAACGCATAACCAGATGATTGAGTTTCAACCGTCATTTTTATTATAGTGGAAAAGCATGGAAAACGCCATAAAAAATTCATCAAAATTGAATTTTCGCGAGACCGCAGTCGATCCGCCTCCCGGCCGCTGAACGGTCTGTCTCCTGGCGCTGCCCTGTCCGTCTGCGCTGCCTGCGGCATCGGTTTCCCCTTCCGGCGCCTATCGGTTTTCCCTGGGTCCTCTTACGATGTCATAATAAGCATTGGAGGTCATGCGGTAAATAACGGTGTAGAAAACCGCAAACGCCGCAAAGCTTATTAAAGTGGTCAGAATAAACAGCCTGTTGTTTAAGAAGCCGAACAACAACAGGATTTTTTTAATCAGCGGGAAGGCAAAGCACAGGTGCAGGCCGGCAAATAATAGCGGCAGGAAAAAGACCGTCAAAAGCTGGGAATTGATGCTGCGCCGGATTTCCCTGTCGGTAAGTCCCACCTTCTGCATGATGGCGAAGCGGGATTTGTCCTCGTAGCCTTCGGAAATCTGCTTGAAATAAATAATTAAAACGGCTGCTAAAATAAATGCCACACTAAGCAGAATGCCTAAGAAGAACAGACCGCCGTAGGCTGCTAAAAAGTCCGTTCTGTCATCTTCCACGGACTCCACACGGAGCATGGCATTCAGGGAATTCTCCGTAAATATTCCGGATAAATCCACCTCCATATCGTGTATCATGGTATTCTGTTCCTCTGCGGAAAGGGGCGTCCGGAAGCCGTAATACCAAAGAAAAGTAGAGTAATCTTCGGGCAGCAGGCTGCGTACAGCTTCAAGATCGGGGACAACGATAAAATAGGTGCTGCCGATATAGGAATTGGTATCTTCCACATCAAAAAAACTCTTCAGGGCAGCTTTCAGGTGATAGGTTGTCTGTCCGGGCAGTGTCAGCTCCTGATACGCATAATTCCTGCCGCCCTTTTTGTATAAAAACATTTCATAGGTATTCAGTGTGTAGTCCGTATCCATCATCCGGTTGTAGTCGTCAAGGGAAAAGAAATACAGCTGGCAGATACCGGAAAAGTTGTTCTGCGTTTGCAGATAGCTTTCTTCAAAATCGGAAGGCAAAGCGCTGCCATCTAAGACACAGGATATATTCAGGTAGGAATAGGTGAGTAAATCCGAAGCCTGGGCATTGTGAAGCAGCATGACATCCTCCGCCTTTTTAGCAATAGATGCCGTGATTTCAGGAGCCATAGTGCCATAAGACAGGCGCTCCTGCACCGTAATGCTGAAGTCCCTGGAATGCCGTTCCTTTAAGCTGTCCTCTTCGCCGAAAAACAGGCAGGAGGAAGAAGCAATCATAACCAGAACCATGGTTGCCAGGATGCAGATGGAAGCCAGCCCGGCGCCGTTTCGTTTCATGCGGAAGGCCATGGATGAAACAGAAATAAAATGGTTGGGTTTATAGTAGTAGCGTTTGTTTTTCTGAAGCAGCTTCAAAAAGACCACGGAACCGGAAATAAACAAAAGATAGGTTCCGATGATGACCATGCAGACGGCTACGAAAAACCAGACCGTAGCGGAAATCGGGTCTTCAATGCTGACGGCAAGATAGTAGGCGCCGCCTAAAATAAGGACGCCCAAAAGTCCTATCAGGAAATTGGCGCGGGGCGGTTTCTCCCCGAAGGACTCGCTGTGAAGCAGTTCCACCGGTCTTGACACGGTAATCCGGAAAAGATTGCGCAGCAGGTTCAGCAAAAAAATAAGGAGAAACAGAATAACGGTATAGCGGATGCTGGACCAGGATACGATCAGCGTATACGTGACGTCAGCATGCAGCATATTCACAAGAAGCAGCTCCGCAAGCTTTAAGAGGAGAATACCCGCAAGCAGACCGAAAAACAGGGACAGAAAAGCCATTATCATGGTTTCAAAAAATAAAATAAGACCGATGTTCCGTTTATCCATGCCGAGGATGTTGTAAAGTCCGAATTCCCGGGTCCGTTTTTTCCGAAGGAAGCTGTTGGTGTAGCTTAACAGCAGTACGGAAAAGATAATGATAACCCATACGCCTAATTTCAGCAGGCTTATCAGCATTTCGCCGCCTCGCATGGCAGCCAGTGTTGGGGACACGGACAGCGCCGATACGATGTAGCACATGGCAATCGTGCAGATACAGGTTAAAAGATAGGGAATGTAAAATTTTCCGTTCTTTTTCATGCCGTTGGCGGCAAGTTTCATATAAAATCCGATTCTCATGCCCGCTCACCGCCTGTCTGCTGAAGGAGAGTCAGCGTATCGGAAATTTTCTGGTACTGGGCGGAGAAGCTGTCCTGACCGCGGTAAATCTGGTGGAACACTTCGCCGTCCTTGATAAACAAAACTCTGCCTGCATGGCTGGCAGCCTTTATGGAGTGGGTAACCATCAGAATGGTCTGACCGGTGGCGTTGACTTCGTTAAACAAAGACAGCAATTCGTCAGTTGCCTTGGAGTCCAGCGCACCGGTGGGTTCGTCGGCCAAAATAAGCTTGGGACCGGTAATCAGGGCGCGGGCAACGGCAACACGCTGTTTCTGTCCGCCGGATATTTCATAGGGATATTTTTTTAAGAGGGACGTAATTCCTAACTTTTCGGCGATGGGTGCCAGACGCACCTTCATTTCGTTGTAGCTTTTGCCGGCAAGTACCAGAGGAAGATAAATGTTGTCCTCCACGGGGAATGTGTCAAGAAGGTTGAAATCCTGAAAAACGAAGCCCAGTTCATCTCTGCGGAAAGCAGCCATGTCGGACTCCCTGATATCGGAAAGATTGCGGCCGTCCAGAAAAACGGAACCGCCGGTGGGACGGTCGAGGGCAGCCAGAATATTCAAAAGGGTGGTTTTACCGGAACCGGATTCGCCCATAATGGCGACGTACTCGCCCTTTTCTACCTGAAAATTGACATTCTTTAAGGCTTCGACTTTGTTGTTGCCAAAGCGGGTTGTGTATACTTTTTTAACACCTTTCACTTCTAAGATACTCATGTGAGAGCTCCTCCTTTTGTTTACTTATTTAATCTGGTTTCAGTATAAGAAAAAAAAGGAACCCATACCATGGAATCGGCTTACAATCCGGCGGGCAAATCTTACATTTCTGTAAGTTTTACCGGAAAAGTAAGGGAAACCTCGGTGCCCATGTCGGGTGTGGAGGTGATGGAAAGGGTATGATTTAACTTATCACAGATGGTTTTGCAAAGGTAAAGACCGAGACCGCTTGCCTTCTTGTCACGTCTGCCGTTGTAGCCGGTATAACCGTTCTCAAAAATGCGGGGAAGGTCTTCCGGGGCAATGCCGATACCGGTGTCCTCTATATGCAGGGTATGTTTTTCAACATCATAACGGATGGTAATGCCGCCTTTGCGGGTGTATTTTAAGGCATTGGACAAGAGCTGCTCAATGACGAAGGAAAGCCATTTTTCGTCGGTCAGCACCGTTGCCTCCACGGGCTCGTAATGGATGGTGAGCTTGCGCAGGATAAATTCGCCGGCAAATTTTTTGATGGTCTGGTTTAATATGGGAGTAAGCTCATATTCCCGGATGACATAATCGGTGGAAGAGGAGCCGAGACGCAGAAACATCATGACCATTTCCACGTACTGTTCAATGCGGAACAGGTCGCCGGAAATCTGGCGGGCAAGGTGGGAGTCCTCATATTGCAGCGTCAGCTTCATGGCGGCAATGGGCGTTTTAATCTGGTGTGCCCACAGGGTGTAGTAGGCAATCATGTCCTGATAGCGGGTCTCCGATGCGGTTTCCGCATCCTGAAATTCCTTTTGCAGTTCGCAAAGAAGTGTCTGGTAATCCTCTTCCAAAATGCCGTCCGCCTGCGGGAGCGCCTGTATTAAGGAAGCGGTATGCTGTTCGAGATACGAAAGAAGGTCGTGCTTTTTCTTAAAGCCGGTAAAGTCGATGACAAGCAGCACAAGCCCCACTGTGAGACACAAAAGAAAAGGATAAAGCGCCGCCATGACGGGCAGATGATACAGGGCAAAGGATACCGAAAACAAAATGCCGGTCAGAAGGAAAAATGCGATGGATTTTTTATGGGAAGAAAGATAATGCAGAAATAATTTCATAAGCTTCATCCTTTCTGTGGTTACACGGAAATCAGATATCCTTCTCCGAAACGGGTGGTGATAAAATCGGTCAGTCCCGCTTCATTTAATTTCCTGCGGAGGCGGTTTACATTGACAGTCAGGGTGTTTTCGTCCACGAAGCTGTCCGTTTCCCAAAGCCGTTCCATCAGCTTTTCTCGGCTGACGGTCTTACCCTTGTTTTCCAAAAGAGCGGAAAGGATGCGGGCTTCGTTTTTTGTAAGGGAAATTTTCTGCCCCTCGTAGGTAAGGGAGCCGTCTTCCTTATTAAAAAGAGCGCCCCGGTGCTCTAAAAGCGGAACGGCGGCGGTGAAGTCGTAGGTGCGCCGCAGCAGCGCCTGGATTTTTGCCATGAGTACATTGCCGTCAAAGGGCTTGGCAATAAAATCGTCCGCACCCATGTTCATTGCCATGACAATATTCATGTTGTCGGAGGCGGAGGATAAAATAATGACGGGCACCTTGGAAACCTTGCGGATTTCGCTGCACCAGTGATAGCCGTTATAGAAAGGAAGCGCTAAGTCCAGCAGCACCAGATGGGGCGCAAAGTCGGCAAATTCCTTCATGACGTCGTGGAAGTTTTCCACGCATTTTACGGAAAAATCCCAGCTTAATGCCTGCTTTTCCACCGCAGAGGCTATTCCTAAATCATCTTCGATAATAAGCAGTCTGTACATGTTGTCCTCCATTGATATTTACCGCAGCTGCATGCACGGAAAGCTCGCATACGGCTGCTTTATAGTTAATCGTGACTATTCAGAACTCCATTCACATCATAGCACAACAACAAAAAAATTGCTACCTTGCAGAGAACGTGCGGGTGTGCTATATTTTAGATGACCGGCAGGGTCAATTTTACTTATCCGGAACGAAATATTTATTAGGAATGAAATGTTTACACAGAACGGAATATTTACACAGAACGGAATATTACTTATGAACGAAAAATTTTTTGATTTAAAAAAAGAAAAACAGGACAGAATGATAAATGCTTCTCTGAAGGTATTTGCGGAGGGCGGCTACGCGCATGCCAGCACGGACGATATCGTAAGGGAGGCCTCCATCAGCAAGGGGCTTTTATTCCATTATTTCGGAAGTAAGTTAGGCACCTATGCGTTTATGTATCAGTACAGTGTGCGCTTTTTCCTGTTAGAGCTGTCTGCGGCGAAGGTCGGCGGCAGCAAGAATGTCTTTGATATGGCAAAGCAGGTAGAACAGGCAAGATGGCAGGTGCTTAAGGGATATCCATACCTTCTGGCTTTTTTACAGAAAAGCCGCACCGAAAATGTTAAGGAAGCGCTTCTGGAAACGGAAGAAATGAAGGAAAAATTAGACGAGGCATATGAAAAAATACTGGCGGATGTGAACGCAGAGGGACTTCCGGCGGGCACGGATGCGAAAAAACTGCTGCAGATGCTTCTTTTCACCATGGACGGCATCATGAACGAGCAGTTTGGCAAAGGCGCATTTCAGGCGGACATGCTGCACGAAGAAGTGATTTCCTACTTAAACAATTTCAACAATGCCCTTATGCCGCCGGAAGAATAAATTTATTTGTTCATTTTATAAACGGGGTCGGCGGGGTAGCCGCCTTTTAATTTCTGCATGCCGCGCTGCACGGCATCCCTGGAATTTTTCCAGTCCGCATCCTGGTTGCGGTAGTCAAATTTTTCGATAAGCCAGGACACATCCTCGTAAAGACGGTCTAAATTCTTCTTTTCCAAATCACAGAGCATACGGTAAAAGCTTTCCTTCTCCTTGTCGGGAAGCTTGGTGTTCATGGCTTCGCACAAATCGCCGAAGTGGGGGATACAGAACCCCTTTCCGTTTTCAATGCGCCTGCGGAAATCCTCATCCTTCTGGTACATGATAAAAAAGGTGTCCAGATACCGGTCGTAATGCTCCTTAAAATAATTGCATATGTAACAGGAGGCTTCCTTTTCCTTTGTCCAGGCGGAAACCGGATTTTCGGTGCTTTCCTTTTTGAACATGGATTTGAAAGAGGATTTTTCCGGGCTGTAGGCCTGTACCTGTCTGCTGAATTCCTCGATCATGCGGCGGTAGTGGGTTTTTAAAATCCAGCCGTTGCCGAGTGTATTGCCGTACTGGAACATTTTCCGGAAATGGGTGCGGCAGAAGCCTGCGCGGTCCGTCATGTCACGTACATCGCTTTCCATGTAGGAAGAGCCGGAGCCTAAGACGAAATCCATCAAATCCTGTTCAATCTGGCGTTCAATGTGGCAGAAGGGACATTCATCATCGGCATTTACCGCATCGTTCAGGGGAATCATATAGAGCTTTTCTTTCATATTTTTAAATCCTGCCTTTCTTATTTTCATTGTAGGGGATAATAGTAAATAAGGCAATGAAAAATATAGGAAATATTTTTGTACGGATTGGTGTAATTATTAACATATTCTGTGCAAAAAAGTTACAAATTTCTAAGAATTTTGCTATTGTGAAAAGTATGGGGAAACTATACAATCTAAGAAGAGGAATAATTAACGGAAAATTCTTTATAATAAACTTCAAAGCTTCAAGCCGGAGCAGATGGTTCTGCATCGGTTTGCTATTTAGAATAACAGATTGTGGTGTGATTGGTTTTGGGATTTAACAGTATACATTTTTTACTATATTTTTTACCTTTTTTCATGCTGGGGTATTATCTTACACCGGCAAAAGCAAAGAACTTTGTACTGCTTGCGGGCAGCCTTGTTTTCTACACATGCGGAGAGCCCTGGTATGTCCTGCTTCTGGTAATGTCCGTCCTGTTGAATTTTTATTCGGCAAAGATGATTGACCGTATCAAAGTGCAGGGGGACCGGCGGGCTGTCTTTTTGATGACGCTTTTTGTCGATGTGGGGATACTTGCTTTCTTTAAGCTGTCGCCTTTTATGCAGAAATGGATGGGCGGGGAGATTGCGCTTCCTCTCGGTATCAGCTTTTACACCTTCCAGATTTTATCCTATTTGATCGATGTGTACAGGAGGGAAATCCCGGCGGAAAAATCCCTGATTTCATTTGCCACGTATGCGGTCATGTTTCCCCAGATTTCTTCGGGACCGATAGTGTATTACAGTGAAATTTCCGGCGCACTGCATGGCAGAAGGGTCACCTTAAAGGATTTGGACAGCGGACTGAAGACCTTTGTGTACGGTCTTGGCATGAAAATTTTAGTAGCGGACAGACTGGCAATTCTGTGGCATGAGCTGCAGACGACGGGTTTTGTGAGCATCAGTACGCCGCTTGCATGGCTGGGTGCTTTTTCTTATTCCATGCAGCTGTATTTTGACTTTTACGGCTATTCCTTAATGGCAGTCGGACTGGGACGCATGCTTGGCTTTAAGCTGCCGCAGAATTTCAACATGCCTTATATGGCTAAAAGCATACGGGAGTTTTACCGACGCTGGCATATGACACTGGGAAGATGGTTCCAAAAATACATTTACATTCCGCTTGGTGGCAGCAGGAGAGGACTTGCCGTGACACTGCGGAACCTGCTGATTGTCTGGCTGCTCACCTCTTTCTGGCACGGAGCGGGCGCCCATTTCTTTTTCTGGGGACTGGGACTCTGCCTGTTTATCATGCTGGAGCGTATCATGGATATGGGTGGCGTTCTGTCAAGAAGCAAGGTCTTCGGACATCTGTATGTACTTTTTGTGGTGCCTCTGACATGGGTCTGCTTTGCAATCCCCGATTTGGGAGATTTACGGACCTATTTCGGCAGATTGTTTGGATTTGTCGCCGGCGTTAACGTAAAAGCAGGGGATTTTTTGCAGGCTCTTCAGAACTATGGTCTGTATCTTTTGGTGGGAGTACTGCTTTGTACCCCGCTTCCGAAAAAGCTTTTTGAACGATTCAAAAACAATTTTTTCGGTATGGTAATCCTGGCAATTTTGTTCTGGATGTGTGTGGACCGGATTTATTCCGCAGGCAACAATCCCTTTATGTATCTGAGATTTTAGTAAGGACGTAAAAAAAGTGAAGGCTTTTAAGAATTTAAAATATACCGTTTTTATTTTCATATTGGTGCTGACCGGAATTGTGTATTATGAACGGCAGGACATCAGGGACGCCATTGGCGGTTTCCTGCATCCGGAGACGGAAAATCCCGGAGGTAATCCCGGCATGGTTTCAGGTGGCGACGGCTCCGGCAGTGCCTCGGAAGGGAATGCTGCGGTTTCCGGAGGGGATGCGCCCGGTGGCAATGCTTCGATTTCGGGCGGGGACAGTGTATCCGGAGGAGACAGCATTTCCGGCGGCGACGGTGTCCTTACGGGAAGTGTTTCCGGCGGCGACGGCACGGTACACTGGCGCTATCAGACGGTGGATGAGTCCTATTTTGATGATGCGGTATTTATCGGCGACTCCCGTACCGTGGGGCTGTACGATTATGCGGGGCTTTCCAACACCACCTTTTATGCCTCTACGGGACTTACGGTTTACAAGGTCTTTTCGGCGCCCATTGTTTCCGTGCCCGGACAGAAGAATAAAATTACGGTGGAAGAGGCGCTAAGCGAGCACCAGTTCAAGAAAATTTATTTCATGATCGGTATTAACGAAATGGGTACCGGCACGGTGGACACCTTTATGGAAAAATATAAGGAAGTGGTGGCGCATCTGCAGGAGCTGCAGCCGGATGCCATTATCTATCTGCAGGCTATCATGCGGGTGAGCACAGAGCGCTCCAATAAGGGCGACTATATCAACAATCCCGGCATAGATGCAAGAAATGCGGAAATTGCCAAGTTAGCGGACAACAAAAAGATATTCTATCTGGATGTAAATCCCCTTGTCTGTGATGATACGGGCGGACTGATAAAGGAAGATACCTTTGACGGCGTACACTTAAAAGCAGCCTATATTGATATCTGGAAGCAATTTTTGATGGACCACGCCATAGAATTTTATTAAGACACCAGGGTAATAAGCCGGGTACCCACGCTATGCTTGCATAAGCGGGGGCATCCGGCTTCATTACCCGCCCCGGAATGAGCATAAAAGGGGAGCGTAAGCGCCCCGATATGCGAATTGCGGGCAGGATTGCGGGAGGGCGGAGCCCGGAGCAATCCGTATGGTGTCGTCATTCCCCCCAATCTTATCATAAGGAAGGAAAATATATGCGGATAGCGGATATGCATTGCGATACCATATCGGAGTTACTCAGGCAGAGAAGAGAACAGGCATCTGCCACAGAAGATACCACAGAAGCACCGGCAGGCGGACTGCCCGAGGGGGCAGCTACGGCAGATACGCAGCCAAATCTCAGGCAGAACACCTGTCATGTGGATCTTAGGAAGATGCAGAAGAGCGGCTATGTACTGCAGAATTTTGCCCTGTTTGTGAACCTGGGAAAAGTGAAGGATGCCTGGCAGGAAGTACAAAAGCTGCGGGCTCTCTACGAAGAAGAACTTCAGAAAAATCAGGATATTATCGCACCGGTGTATTCCTATGCGGATATAGAGAAAAATCTGGCGGACGGAAAAATGTCCGCTATGCTTACCGTGGAGGAAGGCGGCGTATGCGGCGGACGGACGGAGCGCCTGCGGGAGCTTTATAAGCAGGGAGTCCGCATGATGACGCTTTCGTGGAATTACAAAAATGAACTGGGGCACCCCAATCTGTATGCCGAGCTGAGAAACAGCATCCGGGAGGAGGAGCCGCACTTAACCCCGGAAGAACAGGATTATGCCTTGCAGAAATACTTAAATACGCCCGACACGGAGCATGGACTGACGAAAAAAGGCAGGGAATTTGTGGAGTGCATGGAGGAAATGGGAATGATTGTGGATGTTTCCCATATGTCGGATGCGGGATTTTTCGATGTACTGCAGATGACCAAGAAGCCCTTTGTGGCAAGCCACAGCAATGCGAGAGCACTCTGCCCCTGCACCAGAAATCTGACGGACGATATGATACGGGCGCTGGCGGTAAAAGGCGGTGTGGCGGGTTTGAATTTCTGCGCAGACTTTCTTTCGCCCTGCAGAGCCGGTGTGAAAAATCCGGGAACCATTGCCGATATTGTGCGGCATGCTTCCCATATGGTTAAAATCGGCGGAGAAGATTTCGTGGGACTGGGCAGTGATTTTGACGGCATTGATACCCATGCAGAACTGCCGGGAGCAGACTGCATGGACAGATTGTTTGCCGCCTTAAAAAAGAACGGATTTACCGAAAGACAGATTGATAAAATATTCTGCAAAAATGTGATGCGCCTGTACCGGGAGGTACTGTAAAAGAAGGCGATAACCGGCAGGCATTTTGTAAAGGTTGCTTGTTAATTGGCAGGCATTTTGTAAAGGCTGCTGTTAACCGGCAAGCGCTTCGTAGAAGGCTCTGATGTTTTCAAAGGCATAGGCCGGTTTATAAGAGGATGAGGCCACTTCTTCGGGAGTGGCTTCTCCTGTATATACCACACAGGTGTCCACACCGGCATTGATGCCGCATAAAATATCCGTGTAAAGACGGTCGCCCACCACAATGGTTTCTTCCCTGGAAAAGCCGTAGGTTTTCTGACAGAGCTCCACCATTTCGGGAGCGGGCTTTCCTAAATAGACCGGTTTCTTTCCGGTGGAAGAGGTGAGCATGTTGCAGATGGAGCCGCAGTCGGGAATAAAGCCAAAGTCAATGGGGCAGCATAAGTCAGGGTTTGTGGCGTAAAACGGCACGTTCCGAGTGGTCAGTACCTCACAGGTTTTGATGAGCTTTTCATAGGTGAGCTCGCTGTCGTAGGCGACCAGTATGCAGGCAATGTCCGACTCCGCCTGTTCCGTAACAAGAAGTCCTTTGCTTCGGAGCTCCTTAATATAGGAAGCGGTTCCCAGCACATAGATTTTTTTGCCGCTAAAATGCTCCTGCATAAAAAGGGTGGTGACATAGCCTGCCGTGGCAAACTGTTTTTCCTCCGTGACAAGCCCGAAGCAGTCTGTAAATTTTTTTACATAATCGTCATTGCTTTTGGTGGAGTTGTTGGTAATAAAGCAGGCGGCGCCGCCGATGGACTTAATGTAGGAAATCAGTTCGGCACTGCCGTCAAACAAGGTGTTTCCCACCGCAATGGTGCCGTCTATATCAAATAAAAACAATTTCTTTTTTTTCAGATTGTTCATGTCGCACATAAGGATTCTCCTTGCCCGTTGTTTTTCTTAGTATGTCAGGAATGCCCTTATTATATAGCACGGAGAAAGGAAATGTAAATAGCTTGCCCCCGTTTTCCCCGCATGGTAAAATAAAGAGAAAAGTGAAAATAAAAAAATAAGGAAAGAAACAGTAGAAAAGAGGAAGCAATATGAAACTGATTTCATGGAATGTAAACGGACTTCGTGCCTGTGTGGATAAAGGATTTATGGATTTTTTTAAGGAAGCGGATGCGGATGTTTTCTGTATTCAGGAGTCCAAGCTCCAGGCGGGACAGATTGACCTGCCGCTTGAGGGGTATCACCAGTACTGGAATTATGCGGAAAAGAAGGGCTATTCCGGTACGGCGCTTTTTACCAAACAGGAGCCTCTGAGCGTTACCTACGGCATAGGCATCCCGGAGCATGACAAAGAGGGACGTGTGATTACGGCGGAATTTGCGGATTTTTATGTGGTGACGGTTTACACGCCCAACTCCCAGAGGGAGCTTACAAGGTTATCCTACCGTATGGAATGGGAAGCGGCATTTTTAGCCTATATCAACGGGCTGAACGAAAAGAAGCCGGTTATTTTCTGCGGCGACTTAAACGTTGCCCACAAGGAAATCGATTTGAAAAATCCTAAGACAAACCGTCACAATGCCGGTTTTACGGACGAAGAGAGGGGCTGCTTTGATAAGGTGCTTGAGAGCGGCTACATCGACACCTTCCGTTATTTTTATCCGGATGCGGAGGGCATCTATTCCTGGTGGTCCTACATGTTCAAGTCCAGAGAGAAGAACGCAGGCTGGCGTATTGACTATTTTGTAGTGTCCAAAGCTCTGGAGGACAGGCTGGAAGGAGCATCCATCCACACGACGGTCATGGGCTCCGACCATTGTCCCGTGGAACTAGATATCCGATAAAGGAGCGGAATGGAAAGATGCCGGAAAAGAACCGATTGCCGAGAGAATTTTTTATGACGGATGCCCTTGTTTTGTCACAGGCGCTGCTTGGAAAAATCATGGTGCACCGGACTCCTTACGGAACCGTAAGGGGCATTATTACCGAGACGGAAGCCTATATGGGCGTGGAGGACAAAGGCTCCCACACCTACATGGGACGCCGGACGGAACGCACGGAGCCCATGTTTCACATAGGCGGAACTTCCTATGTGTATTTCATATACGGCATGTATAACTGTATGAACATTACGGCGGGGGAAGCGGAAATTCCGCAGGCGGCTCTCATCCGTGCGGTAGAACCGGCGGACGAGGCATCCCGGGAAATCATGGAAAAACTCCGGGCAGAGAAGCTGTCACGCAGGAAAAAAGCTCCGGAGCATGCAGACGCGCAGAGCGCAGGCATGCCGGACAAGAGCGCAAAAGACCAGCCTGGGCGGGATAAGGGCGCGCAGCTTCCCTCTTCCGTACGGAAGCATCTGGCGGACGGACCGGGCAAGCTTTGCATCGCCATGGACATTACGAAGAAGGACAACGATGTGGACATGGCGGAAAGCAAGGATTTTTTCCTGACAGAGGGCATAGAAGTAGAGGAAGCACAGATTGAAAAGGGCAAGCGGATTGGCATTGATTATGCGGAAGAAGCCGCCGATTACCTGTGGCGGTTTACCCTGAAAAATAGGATTTGGGAAGGATGACGGCATGAGCTTACGTTTTGTACTTGGTAGTTCCGGCTCGGGAAAGAGCATGCGGATTTACAGTGAAATCTTAAAAAGAGCCAAAAAAGAACCGGAACGGAATTTCTTGATTGTGGTGCCGGACCAGTTTACCATGCAGACCCAGAAGGAACTGATTGTGCACCCCGACAACGAAAGCCGGGGTATTTTAAATATCGATGTATTAAGCTTTGGCAGACTCTCCCACAGGGTGTTTGAGGAGGTGGGCAGAAAAAATCTGCCGGTGCTGGACGACACGGGAAAGAGCCTGATTTTGCGGAAGGTGGCGGGACAGTGCCAGGGCGAGCTTTCCTATCTCGGCACCTATTTACAGAAGCAGGGCTACATCCACGAAATCAAGAGCGCCATATCCGAATTCATGCAGTACGGCGTATCGGTAAAGGATGTTTCCCGGCTGATGGAGTATGCGAAGAAAAAGGGCGCCCTGTACTATAAGCTGAAAGATTTACAGGTGCTGTACGACGGTTTTATGCAATTTATCCGGGATAAATTCATCACCACGGAGGAAACGCTGGATGTGCTGTGCGAAGCCATTCACAAGTCCAAAATCGTGAAGGACAGTGTGGTGGTGTTCGACGGTTTTACCGGCTTTACCCCCATCCAGTATAAGGTCATCCGGGAGCTTTTACTTTGTACGGAAGAAGTCTGGCTTACCATGACGCTGGATGTGCGGGAAGACCCGTTTACCCCGGACGGGGAGCAGAAGCTGTTTCATCTGAGCAAAAAGACCATTGCGGATGTCTGCCGTATTGCCAGGGACTCGGGCATTCCCAGAGGCGAAGACCTGTATATGGGAAAGGACGGCAGCTATCCCCGGTTTCGGGAAAATGCGCCCCTTGCGCATCTGGAAAAATCCCTGTTCCGGTATCCCACCGAAAAATACGAGGGGGACCTTGCGGGGGAGGAAATCGTATTGTCTGCCGCCTCCACTATCCGGGAAGAAGTGCGGCAGATGTCCATTCTCATTGAAAAACTCATCCGGGAAAAAGGGTATGCGTACCGGGATATTGCGGTGGTAGCGGGCGATCTGGCAGGTTATGCGGAGCAGATAAAAACACAGTTTACGCTGCTTAACATTCCCTGTTTTATCGACCGGACCAGGGGCATTGTCCTAAACCCTCTGACCGAATACATAAAGAGTGCACTGGAAATTCTCATCTATGATTTTTCCTATGAAAGTGTATTCCGGTATCTTCGGAGCGGACTGGCGGATTTTACCCGGGAAGAAGTGGATAAATTAGAGAATTACTGTATTCAGACGGGCATCCGGGGGAAACGTGCGTGGACGAGGCAGTTTACCCATAAAACCGCCAAAATGAAGGAAAATGTGGACCTTTTATGGGAAATGGACGCGCTCCGGGAAAGACTGGCGGAAGAGCTTTCGCCCCTTCTTATGCTGCATTCCGACAAGACGGAAGACTATGTGAAGGCATTGTACGACTTCCTTGTAAAGAACAAAGCGGCGGAAAAAACGGCGGCTTACGAAGAAAAATTTGCCCGGCAGAAGGATGCGGTCCGGGAGCGGGAATATGCGCAGGTTTACCGGCTTACCATGCAGCTTTTGGAACAGATGATGGAGCTTTTGGAGGGCGAGAGCATGACCCTGCCCGAATTTAAGGAAATTTTAGAGGCAGGCTTTGGCGAAATTGAAGTGGGCAGCATTCCCCAGAACGTGGACAGGGTGCTGGTCGGCGATATGGAACGAACCCGCTTAAAAGAGGTAAAGGTGCTGTTTTTCGTAGGCATCAACGATGGAAATATTCCGGGCAATAACGGCAGCGGCGGCATTATCTCCGATATTGACCGGGAATTTTTACGGGAGTCGGAAATTGAGCTGGCGCCCACACCCAGGCAGCAGATGTATATCCAGCGGCTTTATCTGTACTTAAATATGACAAAGCCGTCCGAAAGACTGTATCTTTCCTACTGTAAATTAAACGGGGAAGGAAAGACCCTGCGCCCGTCCTATCTGGTGGATGTGGTGAAGGATTTGTTCCCCGCACTGAAGGTGAAGCTGCCGGAGCTGGCGCCTGTGTATGAGCAGATTTATTCCCCGAGAGAAGGGCTTCCTTATCTGGCGCAGTCCCTGCGGGACTATGCGGAGAGGGGCGACCTTACGGTGGAGGACGGTATTTTTGCCGAAGGAGAAGGCGGGGGACAAAAGAGTCTGGCAGAACAGACGGATACCCTTTACGAGGCTTACCGGCAGAATGCGGACTATGCGTCGGTGGTGAAAAAGCTTATGGACGCTGCCTTTTACCATTACCGGGAGGACGGGCTTTCCCGTGCGGTGGCAAAGGCTTTGTACGGCAGTATCCTGATGAACAGTGTCAGCCGGGTGGAAACCTATGCGGCATGTGCATACCGGCATTTTCTGCAATATGGATTGAAGCTGCAGGAGCGGCAGGAATTCGGCTTTGAAGCGGTGGATATGGGAAATGTATTCCACAGTGTGCTGGAAGGATTTTCCCATGCGCTGGAGGGCAGCGATTATACCTGGTTTGACTTCCCGAAGGAATTTGCGGAAAAAACCGTAAAAGAGGTCATGAGCCTGTGCGCGGCGGAGTACGGCGACACCATTCTGTATGCTACGGCGCGCAATGCCTATGCCGTGGAGCGTATGGAACGTATTCTTCTGCGGACGGTGGACACGCTGCAGTATCAGCTGCGGAAAGGCTCTTTTAAGCCGGAGAGCTATGAAATGTCTTTCTCGGCGGTATCGGATCTGGACAGCGTGAACATTTCCCTTTCCGAAGAGGAAAAAATGAAACTGCTCGGCAGGATTGACCGTGTGGACACCGTGGAGTCGGAAGGAAAAATCTTTGTTAAAATCGTGGATTACAAATCCGGCAACAAAAAGTTTGACATTGCGGCGCTTTACTACGGTCTGCAGCTACAGCTTGTGTTATACATGAATGCCGCCGTGGAGCAGGAAAAAAAGAAGCACCCCGGAAAAGAGGTGGTGCCCGCCGCCATGCTTTACTACCATGTGGCGGACGACTGTCTGGAAACGGAGACGGAGCTCACGGAAGAAGAAATCAACCAGAAAATCCGGGAAAATCTCAGGGCAAACGGCGTCATCAACAAGGACGAGGCGGTTATTGACAGGCTCATTGACGAAAAAAGCGGAAAGTCCGATGTCATTCCGGTGGAATTTAAGAAAGACGGAACGCTGTCTTCCCGCTCGGATGTGATGGATGAGGCGGAAATGGAAGAGATTTCCCGGTTTGTAACCGGCAAAGTCAAAAAGCTGGGCAGGGAAATCTTAGAAGGAAAAGTGTCCTGCAACCCTTACAAAAAGGACAAGGAAAGCGCCTGTACCTACTGCCCCTACAAGGGCGTGTGCGGCTTTGATACCGGCATGGACGGCTATTCCTACCGGGTGTTGCCGGACATGGACAAGGATACCGCCATGGAACATATCCGGAAGGAACTGGACGAGGAGCAGGAGTAATCTGCGCAACGGCAAGTGTACAGGCAGCACATATGCAGAATAGCAGCACAACTGCATATGATGCAGGAAAAAGGCAGAAAAAAGGCAGGGAGAAAGAATGGCAGTAAAATTTACACCGGAACAGCAGCAGGCAATCGATTTGCATGACTGCAACATATTGGTGTCGGCGGCAGCCGGAAGCGGCAAGACGGCGGTGCTTTCGGAGCGTATTGTGAAAATGGTATGCCGGGAAGAAAATCCGATGGATATCGACAGACTGCTGGTGGTGACCTTTACCAAGGCGGCGGCAGCCGAGATGCGGGAGCGTATCAGTCAGGCAATCTTAAAGAGGCTCAATGAGGACGGTGGAAACGAGCATCTGCAGAGGCAGGCGGCAATTATCCACAATGCCCAGATTACCACGATTGACAGCTTCTGTCTGTTTGTGCTGCGCAACAATTTTGAGGACATCGGTCTGGATCCTGCCTTCCGGATTGCGGATGAAGGGGAAGTGGAGCTGCTGTCCCAGGACGTGATGAAGGAAATGCTGGAAGAGCATTTTGCCGCTGGGGAAGAACGGTTTTTCCATACCATCGAATATTTTTGCCCGAACGGCAGGGAAAGTGTGCTGGAGTCGCACATTCTGCAGCTTTACAGGTATGCGTTAAGCTATCCGTTCCCCGAAAAATGGCTTCGGGAACGGAAAAAAGATTATGTATACGAAACGGTGGAGGATATTGCCGCATCGGATGCCGGGGTGTTTCTGTTCGGACATTTACAGAAGCTGCTTGCCAGTGTCGCAGAGGAACTGAAACGGGTGGAGAGCATCTGTGAGGAACCGGACGGACCCTACATGTACGGCGAGGTGCTGGAGCAGGAGAGGGAGGCAATCGAAAAGATAGCCCGTGCCGAAAACTTAGTGCGCCTTTCCGAACTGCTTCCGGCTTTTACACCGGGAAAATTTCCAGGCAAAAAGGACGACTCCGTTTCCACAGAAAAAAGAGAGCAGGTAAAGAACCTGCATGACAAGATAAAAAATATGGTCAAAAAAATGCAGACCTCCTATTTTAACCTGCCCTTCGAAACCGTATTCCGTCAGGCAAAAACGGCGGCAGAGGCAGTGGAGTCGCTGGTGGACTTAAGCCTGGAATTCATGGAGCGGCTGAAAGCCAAAAAGACGGACAAAAAGCTGCTGGATTTCTCGGATATGGAGCATTATGCCCTGCAGATACTGGTGGAAGAGGACGCAGAGGGCAATATGATGCCCACGAAAACGGCGCTGGAATACCGGGATTATTTTGAAGAGGTGCTGATTGACGAATACCAGGACTCCAATTTAGTGCAGGAATATCTCCTAAAGGCGGTGGCAAGGGAAGAAGACGGCAAAAAGAACCGTTTTATGGTAGGCGACGTGAAGCAGAGCATTTACAAATTCCGACTGGCAAGACCGGAACTTTTCTTGGAAAAATACGACACCTATTCCCTGACGGACGGGGAAAACCGGAAAATCGATTTGCACAAAAATTTCCGTAGCCGGAACGAAGTCATTGATACGGTAAACGATGTTTTTTCCAAAATTATGCAAAAAGAGCTGGGAGGCATTGTATACGATGAGGAAGCGGCGCTTTATGCCGGAGCCGTATACCCGGAAAATTCCGGCTGTGAGAGCGAGCTGCTCCTGATAGAAAAGCCGGAAAAAGAAGCGGAGCTGGATGCCAGACAGACGGAGGCGCTTCTCATTGCAGCCAAAATCAAAGAGCTGCTTGCCGGTTTTCAGGTAATGGATAAAGAAACCGGAGCGCTGCGGCCTGTCCGTTACAAGGATATTGTCGTTCTGCTCCGTACCAACAGCGGCTGGGACGAACCCTTCAAGGACACGCTGGCATCCCAGGGTATTCCTGCCTATATTGAAGGAAAAACAGGCTATTTTGCATCCAAAGAAATTCAGGATGTGCTGTTATTCTTAAAGGTATTGGACAACCCGCTGCAGGATATTCCCCTGTACGGCGTAATGAAATCCGTGTTTGGAGGCTTTACGGAGGAAGAGGTGGCGGTTCTTCGCAGCATGGAGGAAAAGGACGAGCCGCTGTACGAAAATTTACGGCGTCATGCGGAAGAAAAATATGCAGGATTTCTTGCAAAAATCGACAGGTACCGGGAATATGCGACCTATATGACTATTTTGGAGCTTTTGCAGACCCTTTTTGAGGAGCACGATTACCTCTCCTATGTATCGGCACTGCCCGCCGGGGAGAAGCGGCTTGCCAATGCGGAAATGCTGCTTACCAAAGCAGCCGCTTATGAAAAGAACAGCTATTACGGCCTGTTCCACTTTATCCGTTATGTGGAACAGCTGGAGAAATACGACGTGGACTACGGGGAAGCGGTCACGTTGGATGAAAATGCGGACGTGGTGCGGATTATGAGTATTCATAAGAGCAAGGGTCTGGAATTCCCGGTGGCGATAGTGGCAGGTCTGTCCAAGAAATTCAACATGCAGGATGCGGCAAGCCCCATCATTATGGACATGGATTTGGGCCTTGGTGTGGATTATGTGAACACGGAGAGCCGTGTCAAAAATAAGACCCTGCGGAAAAATATTCTGGCAACCAAAATGAAATTAGATAATCTGGCAGAGGAGCTGCGTGTATTGTACGTTGCCATGACCCGTGCCAGGGAGAAGCTGATTTTGACCGCCTGCACGGAAAAGACGGAAGAAAAGGCACAGCTTGGGGAAGGCAGCAGGGCAGAGACAGCCGGCAAAGGCGATGGCAGACTGCTGTCCTACGCGGAGCTGACGTCAGCAACCAGCTTTTTACAGTTTTTGTTACCGGTATTTTCCAACATAAAGGTAGTGACCATGGAGGATTTAGGGCTTTGTGCCGTCAAAGAGGAAGTGGACAGGGAGAGCCGGAAACGCAGGCTGCTTACGGACAGGACAGCGGATGCGGTGGCTCTGCAAAAACTGACGGAGCGGTTTTCGTTTGTTTATCCTTACGAGAATCTGCAAAATCTGTATACCAAGACAACGGTTTCCGAACTGAAAATGGCAGCCTTGGAGGAAAAGGAAGAAACTGCGGAGCTTTTCCCGGAAAAGGAAGTGGTTCCCTACGTGCCGGACTTTATGCGGGAAAAAGAAAAAATCTCCGGAACCACAAGGGGAAGCGCCATGCACCGGCTTATGGAGCTGGTGGATTTTACAAAAAATTATGCGAACTGGCAGGATGTGAAAGCGGTTATGCAGGATTTCCTGCAGGAAGGAAGATTGTCCGCCGAATACGAAGAAGCCATAAGAGTGGACAAAATCCTGCACTTTTTACAGTCGCCGTTAGCTGGCAGAATGCGGAAAGCCCAGGAAAACGGAAAGCTTTTCAGAGAGCAGCCATTTGTGTACGGTGTGGAAACCAAGGAAGGCGAAACGGTTCTTATTCAGGGTATTGTGGATGCGTATTTTGAGGAAGAGGACGGCATTGTGCTTTTAGACTATAAAACGGATGTGGTGGCAAACGGCGAAGAATTGGTTAAACGGTATCAGACACAGATAGATTACTATGAAAAAGCACTCCACAACCTAACGGGAAAGAGGATGAAGGAGTGTATTCTCTATTCCTTTTATTTAGGCTGTGAAGTGCAACTATAGGGAATGACTTTTGCATGTTTTAAGTTGTCCTGCACCTTAAAAAGGGGCAGGGCACATAGCACCGGATTAGTCTTCGGTGGTAATCAGATAACGCTTGGTCTGCGGTACCTTTAAGAGGGCGATAGCGCCGATCAGGGTGAAGATTAATTCGGGGAGCATGTAGCTTCCGTTATACAAAAAGCTGTAAAGGAAGGTATTGTCCGTGGAGAAACCATTCCACAGCTCGCCGAAGCTCTTCCATATGATTACGCCGGACAAGAAGTGGCATGCAAAGCGGAGAACAATAGCAAGTGTAATACCGCCTATCCAGCCTGCAAGACCTTTTTTACGGAAAATTCCGGCAAGACCGAGCACCGTGAATGCTACGATATAGTCAAGCAGAATGCAGGCAATGAGCATGCCGGGCGTAAGCCCCCAGCCGAAGAGACCGTCAACGATACCCTGGGTAAACTGCACTAAAGAGAATACGAAGGATACGGTAAGACCTGCTCCCAATCCTCTTCTGATGGAGAAAAGCACGATAGGAAGCATGGACAGCAGGGTAATGGAGCCGCCCCAGGGAAGACGGTAAACACGAACGTAGCTTAATACAGTAGCCAGTGCCACCATAACAGCGCCTTCCACAAGAATTTTTGTTTTGTTTTTAGACATAAAAAAACCTCCTTGGTTGACAAAGAGGGACACAAAGTAATGAGCATCGGAAAAGATGTCTCGTTGCTTCCTTACGCCGGTATTATCCGGTTCAAGTAGTGAGGGTTAGTATCCGAAGATACAATCTCAGCGAAATGCGCCCCTAGCAATGTTTCTGTTTTACGAAGAAAACTATAAGGGTTTTACAGAAATTTGTCAATGATTATTTACAAAAGTAAGGCGATTGTACTATTTATAAAAGTAAAGCGACTGCAAGAAGAAAGGAACGGAATATGAAAAAATATATATTGTTTGATCTGGACGGAACCTTGACGGACCCCATGGTGGGCATCACTACCTGCGTACAGTATGCGCTTGCGGCAGCAGGCATAGAGGAGCCGGATCTGCAGAAGCTGACGCCGTTTATCGGACCGCCCTTAAAGCAGAGTTTCATGGAATTTTACGGCTTTTCGGACGAAAAGGCAGAGCAGGCGGTGGAAAAATACAGGGAGCGTTTTAAGGATGTGGGCATTTTTGAAAACGAGGTTTACGAGGGTATCCCCAAGCTGCTTTCTTCCTTAAAAAAAGAGGGAATGCTTCTCTCCGTTGCGTCCAGCAAGCCGGAGGTTTTTGTGAAAAGAATTCTTACCCATTTTTCCATCGACAGCTATTTTGATGCCGTAGTGGGCAGCGAACTGGACGGCAGACGCACGGACAAAAAAGAAGTGGTGGCAGAGGCGCTTAAGAGGCTGTATGAAAAGGATGCGGAGAAGGCAGAAAAAACAGAAGGAACTGCTCTGCTTGATGTGGTAAAAAGAAAGCGCACCTACATGGTGGGTGACCGGAAGTTTGACATCATAGGGGCAAAGGCAGAAGGAGTTATCAGTGTGGGCGTCACATACGGGTACGGTTCCGAAGAAGAGCTGCTTGCCGAAAAACCGGACTTTCTGGCACACAGTGTGGACGAATTAAAGGAGATTTTGATAGGAAATATAAAAGATTGACACCCTATAAAATAGGGTATACTATAAAAATATACACAGGAGAAAAGTAATAGGAGAATGACAAGAACCTTTATTGAAGTACCATTATTTTCCAGAAGATGGAGAGAAATCGGTTTAGGTGAAGAAGAATTGAGGATGTTGCAGGTAATGTTGCTGAAGGACCCGGAGTCCGGACCGGTGATGGAAGGTACCGGTGGAATTCGTAAGGTACGCTTTCCGTTAAAGGACAGAGGAAAGAGCGGAAGTATTCGCGTGTGCTATACAGATTTTGCCGAATACGAAGTGATATATCTGATTACTGCCTTTGAGAAAAAGGAACAGGAAAATCTTTCCGATGAGGAAAAGAATGTGCTGAAGAAATTGGTTAAAGCTTTAAAGGAAGAAGCAGCAAAGAATAGGGGATGATTTCTATGAGTTCACTGTTTGATGATTTAAGAGAAGGACTTGAGGAAGCAATTTCATATGAAAAGGGAACCGGCAAAGCAAAGACAAAAACATATATGATTTTACCGGTCAATGAATACAGCAATAAGGAAATCAGAGAAATACGAATGAAAGCCGGAATGACACAGAGTGTATTTGCTTCCTATATGGGAGTATCAAAAAAGACTGTAGAAGCATGGGAATGTGGCAGAACACACCCTACCGGACCGGTATTCAGGCTGCTGGATATTCTGGCATCCGGTGAAGGCATAGAGTACATTGTTGCAAAAGACCATTGAAGAAGTGCCTGAACACAAAAAAGCAGAAAAAGGACATGCGGGAAATTGTGCCGCATGTCCTTTGTTTTTTATTTTCCGTTTGTTAAGAACCCTGCACTATGCAGGCTTAAGGTTTACAAAATTACAGTAACTGCAGATTTGCCTTTTCCGCATCTGCCATCATGTCATCCGGCCATAAAGAGCACTGTACTTCGCCGATGTGGGCTTTTCTTAAGAAGAACATACAGATACGGGACTGACCGATACCGCCGCCGATGGTGTAAGGCAGTTCTTCATTAATAATGGCTCTCTGGAAAGGAAGCTCAGCCCGGTCTAAGCAGTTCGCTTTTTCAAGCTGGGAGAGAAGCGCATCCTTGTCAACACGGATACCCATGGAGGAAAGCTCTAAAGCAATATCAAGCACCGGATAATAAACCACGATGTCCGCATTTAAGGACCAGTCATCATAGTCCGGCGCACGTCCGTCGTGACGCTCACCTGACTCCAAAAGGTCACCGATCTGCATGATACAGACAGCGCCCTTGGCTTTGGTGATGTAGTATTCTCTTTCCTTCGGTGTGTTGTCCGGGAACATTTCTTCCAGTTCTCTTGTAGTGATAAAGAAAATATCATGAGGAAGAATTTCTTCTATGTAGTCATAATGAATGGACATGTATTTCTCGGTCTTGCGGAGAACCTTGTATACACTGCGTACGGTATCCTTCAGGGTATCCAGCGTACGGTCTTCCTTTTCGATAATTTTTTCCCAATCCCACTGGTCTACATAAATGGAATGGATATTGTCCACTTCTTCATCGCGGCGGATGGCGCTCATATCGGTATAAAGACCTTCTCCTACATGGAAGCCGTATTTTTTCAGTGCGTAACGTTTCCATTTTGCAAGAGAGTGTACAATTTCAGCTTCTCGGCCGTCCTGACCGGATATATCAAATGTAACAGGTCGCTCTACACCGTTTAAGTTGTCGTTCAGACCGGAAGAGGGGTCAACAAATAAAGGTGCGGATACACGTAAAAGATGAAGTCTTTCGGCAAGCAGCGTCTGGAAAAAATCTTTTACGGTCTTGATAGCAATCTGGGTATCATACAGATTCAGCTCTGATTTATACCCCTTCGGTAAAATCATCTTGCTCATACGGATTTTCTGTTCCTTTCTATGTTAAACATAAAATAATACTCTAACTATTCTATTTAACTGCTTTTTCATTCACTTTGCAAGAAGAACGTTTGTTCTATTTTTCTGTTGCTTTTTCATAAAGAATGTGATATTCTGATTATAGAACATTTGTTCTGAATTTGCAAGAGCAGAAAGGCGCGGATATCGAAATGGAATATCTGGCAGACAGCAATATGAGCCTGATGGACAGGCTGGCAGTTTTAAGCGATGCCGCGAAATATGATGTAGCCTGCACATCCAGCGGCGTGGAGAGAAAGGGCGACGGAAAGCATATGGGAAACTGTGCGGCGGGAGGCATCTGTCACAGCTTCAGCTCGGACGGCCGGTGCATATCCCTATTGAAAATCCTGCTTTCCAATGAATGTGTATATGATTGTAAATACTGTCTGAACCGCCGCTCCAACGACATCAGAAGGGCAAGCTTTACCCCGGAGGAGGTCTGTGAGCTGACTATCCAGTTTTATCGCAGAAATTATATAGAAGGCTTATTTTTAAGCTCCGGTATCCTGCATAACCCGGACTATACCATGGAGCAGCTTTACCAGACTCTTTATCTGCTGCGCAGAAAGTATCATTTCGGCGGATATATTCATGTGAAGGCGATTCCGGGAGCGGACCCGCGGCTCATCCGGATGACGGGCTTTTTAGCAGACCGTATGAGTGTAAATTTGGAGCTTCCCACCGCGGATGGACTTAAAAACCTGGCTCCGTCCAAAAGCCGGAAGAAAATCCTGACACCCATGCGGCTTATCCAGAATGGCATTGAAAGCAATAAAAATGAGCTTACCTTATATAAGAAAGCGCCCGGTTTTGTCAGCGGCGGGCAGTCCACGCAGATGATTATCGGTGCCACGCCGGAAAGCGATTACCAGATTATGCGGGTGGCGGAGAGCCTCTACGATGGTTTCGGATTAAAGAGAGTTTTTTATTCTGCTTTTGTAAAGGTAAATGAGGACAAAGCATTGCCGAGCCTTCCGGGCGGACCGCCGCTTTTAAGGGAACACAGGCTTTATCAGGCAGACTGGCTTCTCCGGTTCTACGGGTTTAGGGCTGAGGAGCTGCTCAGTGAATCACGACCGTTTTTCAACGTGATGTTAGATCCGAAGGAGGACTGGGCAATCCGGCATCTGGAGCTGTTTCCCATGGAAATCAACAAGGTTTCTTACGAGGAGCTTCTGCGTATTCCGGGAATAGGTGTGAAAAGCGCCCAGAGGATTGTCAAAGCCAGACGCACGGCGGTACTGGATTTTGATTCCCTGAAAAAAATGGGAGTGGTGCTTAAAAGAGCCCTGTATTTTATTACCTGTAAGGGGCGTATGATGTATCCGGTAAAGGTGGAGGAAGATGCAATCGTGCGAAATCTTACACGGGACAGCAGGGACAAAATGCAGTTTTCACAGGACGGTATGACTTACCGGCAGTTATCCCTGTTTGATGACAACCGGTATACGGTAAATCCTACCGTGGCAGACAGTGGAAAGGTATTGCTGGGACAGATATAGAGGAGGAAAGATGACGGCAGAGAAAACTTTTTTTATATGTGAAGACAGCATGGAAGGGATTTTTACGGGTATTTATGAGGCATACGAAAAAAGACAGACTCTTGACAACATACACCTTACCGTAGGGGAGGTGGCGCAGCCATCCCTGTTTTCGGCTTATGAATATGTGAAGCCTAAAGAAGAGAAAGCAGAGAAGGTCATGTGTACCTTAAAAAAGAAATTTTCCGAAGAGGATTACCGGACAATCTGCTATGCGCTTTCTTCTCCGGATAAAAGAAAGGCGGATGCGGTTTTCCACACTATAGTGTGGGGACTGAAAGGACAGTACAGGCACAGTATTTTAGAACATTTGTCCAACGATAATGTGCGTATCACCATGGAGCTTGCCAGAAACGCCGGCAATGAATATCTGCACTTGAGAGGCTTTACACGTTTTACGGAACTGCAGGGAGGCGTTCTGTACGGGGTGATTTCGCCTAAAAATGCTATTCTGCCGGAGCTCGCGGAGCATTTTGCCGACAGACTGCCCGGAGAAAATTTTGTTTTACGGGATGAGGGAAGGAATCTGTATGCCCTCCATCCGGCATATAGGCCATGGTTTCTGATGACACCCACAGGGAGGGCGGAAGTGACGGAAGCCGGATGGTCGGAAACGGAAGCCTGTTATCAGGAACTGTTCCGGACTTTTTGTCATAATATAAGTATTGAAGAGAGAAGAAATCTGAAATTACAAAGGAATATGCTTCCATTGCATTTCCGACTTTATATGACGGAGTTTCAAGACAGAAATTAGGATGAACGATGTACGAAAAAAAAGACATACTTTGTGGAAAAAGGGTCTTTACTTTTAAAAAATACTGTGTATAATACAGGAGAAATCAAGGAACACGAGGTTTTTTGGAAAGGAAGGCTGTTGTTATATGGAACGTAGAATCAAATTGACACCGGATGAAGTGAAGCATTTTGTAGCAGTTACGTCTAAATGTGATTTTGACATTGACATTTCTTATAATAGATATGTAGTAGATGCCAAATCATTTCTTGGCGTATACGGACTGGACTTTACAAAAGTTCTGACCGTTCACTATGATGGTTATGATGAAGAATTAGAAAAGCTCTTGACGAATCTGGCGATTGCCTGCTAATGGAGCATAGGACCGCAAAATAGAAACAACAAAATTGACTCCCTGTTTTAGATGGTATACTATCTAAGCAGGGAGTTTTTACTTCCGGGGAAAGGACTGCTCTTATGGAGATACAGATATCCGTCAGAAATCTTGTGGAATTTCTGTTACGAAGCGGAGATATAGACAACAGAAAATCGGGTGGAGCGGATAATGCCATGCTGGAAGGTGCAAGACTGCACCGGCTTCTGCAAAGCAGAATGGGGGCAGGTTATCTGCCGGAGGTTTCCCTGCGCTATCTTTATGATACGGAGAAATACCGGATTGTGGTTGAAGGCAGGGCGGACGGTATTTTTACGGATGAAAGCGGTGTTACCGTTATTGATGAAATCAAAACCACCTATAAGGACATAGCAAAATTAAAAGGTCCAAACGGGGTGCATCTGGCGCAGGCAAAGGTGTATGCCGCCATTTACGGCATGAAAGAAAAGCAGGAAGAAATGCGTGTGCGCATGACATACTGCAATGTGGAAACCGAAGAAATCCGTTATTTTTTTGAAGATTATACCATACAGGAGCTGAGGGACTGGTTTCTGGAGCTTTTATGCGAGTACCGGATTTGGGCGGACTATGAATATGAATGGAAACAGATACGTCAGGACTCTCTGGAAAAGTTAGAATTCCCCTACACCTACCGGGAAGGACAGAAAGAACTGGCATCCCAGGTGTACCGGACGATTTATCATAAGAAGAAGTTATTTATCGAGGCACCTACCGGTGTCGGCAAAACGCTGTCCACGGTTTTCCCTGCCCTAAAGGCTATGGGAAAGGGAATGGGGGACAAAATTTTTTATCTGACGGCAAAGACCATTACCCGGACTGTGGCAGAAAATACCTACAGTCTTCTGCGGGACAGGGGGCTGACATTTAAGAGTGTCATACTGACCGCCAAAGAAAAAATATGCTTTCAGGAAGAAACGGAATGCAATCCGGATGCCTGTCCCTATGCAAAAGGACATTATGACAGGATAAATGCAGCGGTTTATGATTTACTGACACATGAAACAAGCTTTACCAGAGAAGTGATAGAGCAGTATGCAAGAAAGCATAAGGTATGTCCGTTTGAATTTTGCCTGGATATAAGTCTGTTCGCGGACGGGATTATCTGTGATTACAATTATGCGTTTGACCCGCACGTATATCTGCGGAGATTTTTTGCGGAAAATAACAATGGCAATTATATCTTTCTGGTGGACGAGGCGCATAACCTGTTGGACAGAGGCAGAGAGATGTACAGCGCTGAACTTATCAAGGAAGACTTCCTGACACTGAAGAAAAAAATTGTTGCGGCAGAAGCGGGACTTCTGGTTCCGGTTTCTTCCATGCCGTCCAAGACCTCCGGTAGAATAAAGGATTTTGCAAAGAAGTTAGAGAGGGATTTGGAAAGGTGCAACAAAGAGCTTCTTATTTTGAAGAAGGATTGTGAAAAATGTGAGGTGCTTTCCGGCATAGACCCCTTTATACAGGTACTGACACGCTTGTTTGACACTATGAATAAGTACCTGGAAGAGACGGATGACAACCCGGTCAGGGCAGATATTCTGGATTTTTACTTTCAGATATCCCATTTTCTCGGCATTTACGAGCTGTTGGACGACAATTATGTCATATACTCCGAAATGATGGAAACATCGCCTTATGACGGGATGTTCAGATTGAAACTGTTCTGCGTCAACCCGGCTAAGGCATTGGGAGAATGTATGGAAAGGGCAAGAAGCACCATATTGTTCTCGGCGACCTTCCTGCCTATCCAGTATTATAAAAATCTGCTGGGCGGCACCAAAGAGGATTACGAGGTGTATGCCAAATCCATATTTGACCCGGAGAAGAGGGCTATTTATATCGGAAGAGATGTAACCAGTAAATACAGCCGCAGAAACGAAACGGAATATATGAATATCGCCCGTTATTTATACGAGATAATTAAAAACAGGCATGGAAACTATATGGTATTCTTTCCGTCCAGGGCTTTCATGATGGAAGTGTACGACTGCTTCGTAAAATATTTCCTCGAAGAAGAGGACAGCGAGATAGAATGCATCCTGCAGGAAGAATATATGAACGAAGAAGAGCGGGAACAGTTTTTACAGCGGTTTTCCGCAGAATTGTCCTCTGAAACAGATAAAATCCTGCTGGGCTTTTGTGTCATGGGCGGTATTTTTTCCGAAGGAATAGACTTAAAGCACGACAGCCTGATTGGCGTCATTGTGGTAGGCACCGGCATTCCGCAGGTTTGTAATGAAAGAGAGCTGTTGAAGGCATATTTTGATGAACGGGAAGAAAACGGGTTTGATTATGCCTACCGCTTTCCGGGCATGAATAAGGTATTGCAGGCAGCGGGCAGAGTTATCCGCACGGAAGAGGATGTGGGTATTATTGTCCTTTTGGATGAACGGTTCCGGCAGATTTCCTACCGGAGATTGTTCCCCAGAGAATGGACATCCTATGAAGAGGTAACGAAGGACTCCATATCGGAGCGCATTGAAAGATTTTGGGATGAATGGCTCTAAAAATGCAATCTGACGGACCTATCAAACAAAAACTGACACACGTGTATATGTGGATAACTATGTGGAAATGGGGGATTTCTTTAAGAAATTCACTAAAAATACGACAGTATTTCCATTTTTTCCATTGAGCACGGTGGATAACTGACGAAAACGGTACTGAATCGGTCAATATCATGAAAACAGAGGAGGGGAACACCTTTTATGAAATCAAAACAAGAAAACAGACTTATTTTTTTCTATTTTGCCCTATATCTGGCAGCGGCGCTTACCATTGCCCTGCACCAGCCGCACTTTGATACACCGCCTCTGTTTGGCAATCCGCCTGACGAGCATTCCCGTTATAAGGTGCCTCTTTACATAGAAGAGCACGGCAGTCTGCCTACCGGCTTTGAAGAAGAGCTTTTCAGCGGGGACTGCAGATGGACATACGGTTTTTATACCCTTCTTCCCTATATGATACAGGGGGAGGTCATGAAGGGAGTCAGTCTGTTTACCCATTCTCCGCTGGCACTTTTGTATGCCGCAAGAATGGTAAATGTAGTCAGCGGACTGTTCATGGCATATCTGGTGTTATTAATCGGGCGGAAGGTGTTTATGGATGATAAAATCCGGTGGCTGTTCTGCTTTCTGGTGACTTTTTTACCGCAGAGCCTGTTTATGCATACCTATGTGAACCCCGATTCCATCTGCATGTTATCCACCGCCCTGATGATTTACGGACTCCTGTGTGGATATGAAGATGCCTTTTCGGTAAAAAGCTGTGTGCTGTTAACGGCAGGCTTGGTTCTGTGTATCCTGTCGTATTACAATGCGTATGGATTTTTAGTCAGCAGTTTCCTGCTGTTTACGGCTTATTTTGTTAAAAGAAAAGAAAAATGGACCTTTGACTGGAAAAATTTCCTGAAAAAGGGATGCCCGGTTGCTCTTGCTGTTATTCTTCTCTCCGGTTGGTCTTTTGTGAGAAATTACATGCTGTATGACGGGGATTTTATCGGACTTCGGACAAAGGAGGCATTTATCCAGTCCTACGGGATTGCCCGGGATACCTTCCGGAGCAGCGGCTATTCTCTTGCGCATATGCTGACCCACACCAGCTTTGTCCCCAAGGTAATTATCAGCTTTCTGGGAAATTACGGCTCCGGGACCATTTACATGTATAAAATTATGTATGCAGGCTATCTTCTTCTTTTCGGTGCAGCTTTTGTGGGGCTCTTTATACCCGAGGAAAAGTCGGAAAAAACATTCGATGCGGAAAGAAAGGCAGGTACGGAAAGATTTCACACGGCTTTCTTCCATATAAACATGGTTTTCTGTATTCTGATGCCTTTGCTTTTACTGTTGAAATATGCATACACCGTGGATTATCAGGCGCAGGGACGGTATCTGATGCCGGCAGTCATTCCCATTATGTATTATCTCTGTTACGGATTTCAGAAGTTGCCGCTTTACCGGAAAGCAGGAGAATGCAGAAAGAATATCCTTTTTATGGGAATTATGATGTTTGTGGTGCTGGCACTTTTACTGATGATTTTCTGCAATGCCATGCCGGTGTACCGGATGACGGGAGTACTGGGATAAGGAGTTAGATTTTTCGGTAACGGGATATGTTCTCCCAGTTTTCGGGGAAACCCATTTCGGAATACAATGTGGACTGGAAAATATGAGGACATTGTTTCAGCACAGATGTAATAAGGCAATGCAATTCTTTGCGGAATGTCCGGAATTCTTTGGCATCAATTAAATATCTCAGGGCAATGACTACGGCAAACAAATCAAATTTTCCATATAGATACTGTTTATTTTTTCGTGGGATTTTTAACTTTTGATGAATGAGCATATCCGGAATGGCTTCTTTTACACGAAAAGAATATAGCCTTTCATTGTGGGCACATATATTTCGACAGGACGCCAGGATACGAATAAACTTATGAAGCTGTACCTCCGACAGATTTGCAAAGTCATGGCTTATGGCAGTCCTGATATCGGAAGAAGAATATTGATACATTTTGGATATCTGACCAAAAGTCAAGGCATTAACGGCAACCCAGAGGGGGACATTCTGATAGTTCGCAGCATAATGGGTAATGTAACGATAGTTGCTCGGCAGAGAAATGGTATCGGAAAGTGTTTGGATAAGACGGTGTATCTGACTTTGATTTTTAGGGGATATGTTATAATTGTGGAAGTCAAGATAGGCAGATTGATTTTCAGAGTATTTTTCACAGAAGGAATAGGAAAGCATGGATTTGAGCTGACGTTCTACCTGTAGGATGTATTTGAGGAAGAGTGTACGCAGGCTTTCATCAAAATAATAGAACGATGCGATTTCATCAAAAGTAACACCGTGCAGATAATTGCCGGACGCCTTGTGCTTAAACAGGTCTTTGTATCCGCCAATCAGGGAAAAATAACTTATTTTTTGTAATGTCTTTTTGGCATCAACAGGATTGGAAACAATCAGTTTTTTCTCTTGTAATTTTGAAAGTTGTTCATCATAAGTAAGAAAAGATTTGGCAGACAGATTAAGAACCTCCTAAGAAAGTAGATGGGACATCAGATAGATAAATAGATAGAATAATAAAAAAGTGGAGCCCACGCATGGATCTCCACCGGCCACGGGCATCTCAAGTTTCCGTAGCGCAACCACTACATTCAATTTAACATCATATCACTATTTTGTCAATATTTATTTTAAAAATTAAATACGAAATTTATATATCAAATATTTCCTTTCCCTATTGACTTTATATATTATACGGCGTATAGTATTGTAAAAGATATATTATTACAAATTACATAATATCATAGAACAGACAGAAAGGACGGAGGCTGTATGGTTTTTAATACAGGAGCGGCTCTGCTTGATGCTATTGTCCTGGCGGTCGTATCCAGAGAGCCGGAGGGAACCTACGGATATAAAATAACGCAGGACGTAAGGCAGGTTTTGGAAGTATCCGAGTCCACGCTTTACCCGGTGCTCAGGCGGCTGCAAAAGGATGAAATGCTTTTTGTGTACGACAGGGAATGCGCCGGCAGAAACAGAAGATATTACCAGATTACACCCCCCGGGCAGGAAAAACTTAGGGAATACGTGAGAGAGTGGAAAATCTATTCTGAAAAGATATCCGGTATTTTCGAAGGAGGAAGCAGGCAATGAACAAAGAGAGCTTTATGCAGGAGTTAGCGAGGTTGCTGGGGGACATTTCCCCACAGGAAAGGCAGGAGGCGCTGAACTTTTATGAAGAATACTTTCATGATGCAGGACCGGAAAAAGAACAGGAAGTGCTGAAAGAATTAGGAAGTCCCATGCAGGTGGCTGCCAAAATAAAAGAAGGGCTGGATGTTACGGAGGAGCCGCCGAAAAAGCATTCTGTGTGGAAAACTATCGGACTCGTGTTTCTTCTTATATGTGCATCACCGCTTCTGATTGCATTTGCCAGTGTGATTTTATCTCTGCTGATTGCCTGGTTTTTGGTGCTGATTTCTTTGATAGCGGCATTCGGAGCAGCCGCTCTGACTTGTATATTGTGTGGCATTGCCTTCGTGGTGATGGGATTTACCTGTATGTTTTCTTTTCCGTATGTGTGCCTGATTATGGCGGGCAGCGGACTTATCTGTACGGGGATAGGCATACTGTTTATGATGCTTACTGTGTGGCTGTGCGGGTATGCCCTGCCGGGATGCTGCAGGGGAATTGCCTGGCTATGGAGAAAAATCCTCGGAAAGAAGCAGGCATGAAAAAACAGACATGAAAGAAAGCCACGAAAAGCAGAAAGCATACTAAAAAACGCATAAGAAATGTTATAGATATAGATAAGAAAAGAGGAAAATTATGAGAAATTTTATGAAAGTAAGCGCCATTACGGCGGGCATTATGATATTTTTAGGAATCGGCCTTTTTACTGTGGGCGGCTGCGGAGGCGGCATTAGCGAGACCGTACAGAAGATTGTGAACGGTGATTTTAATTTTACGGATGAAGATTTAAAGAAAATCATAGGAAACTATGTGTCTTCCAACGACAGCCTGGAAATCACGGTAAATGAGGAAAATAAATATCTGCCGGATTTCCCGGTTGTTACGGATACGGAAAGCTACGAAAGAGATTTTGATACGGCGGAATTTAGCAGTATGGTGCTGCAGCTTGGCGGCTGTGAGGTAAAAATACTTTCTTCCGATGATGAAAATGTGCATATCAAAGCGGAAAAAGTCAAGAAAATCCAGACGGGAGTAAAGGACAATACCCTTTACATTACCAGCACCGACCGAAAAGGCGTCACTTCGGGAAACTGGACCAAGATTACCATACAGATACCGGAGACATTCTGCTACGATACGGTGGATATTGACTTAGGAGCCGGAGATTTTTCCATAGAGAGCCTGACGGTAAAAAATGTAACGATTGATATCGGAGCGGGAAGATTGCAGATAGAAAAGCTTGTCTGCAGTGAAGACGCAAAATGTGAAATCGGCGCCGGACAGATGCTGTTAAATGATGCGCAGATTGGAGGCAGCTTTGCCGGGGACATCGGAGCAGGGGAAATGCGGCTGACCGGAAACATACAGGGAAATGCAGAGGTTTCCTGCGCAATGGGAAATACGGAAATGACGTTTATCGGAAGCACGATGGAAGAACACAACTATGAAGTGAGCTGTTCTGCAGGCAATATTGATATAGGAAACCGCTCCTTTGCCGGACTTGCCACGGAAAGTGACATTGACAACGGAGCGGCGAATACCTACAAGCTGGAATGTGCCATGGGCAACATTACCGTGAAATTCCAATAAACGGAAAATAAGAAGCTTTTCAGCTTATTCTAACACCAATAAAAGAGCCATCTTGAAACGGCCGTTTGCAGTGACACTGTGAAGGCCGTTTTTCTCAAAACGGAAGCATTCGCCGGCATGGAGTTCATAGTCCCTGCCTTCGTAACCGATGGTAGCGTTTCCTTCCAGTGCAAAAACAATGGCGTTGCCGGGAGCACGGTGCGGGGTAAGACCGGTGCCTTCATCAAAAGCCATCAGCACATATTTCATGGTAGGGTTGCTCACCACATCCATGTTGGCAATGCTGCCTTCTTCATAGGAAATCAAATCCTTTAATGTAAATACTTCGTTTGTTTTTACGATATCGTTCATAACATTCTCCTTGTCTAAAATAATTTCGGTGTAAACAAGACCTTCCTCTGTTTCCATACCGCAAAGAGTGCCGGCGGAAACTACAAGAGCCCGGTCAGGGGACAGGGTTACTTTTTCGGGCTCCTTTCCCAAAAGAAAAGTACCGCTGCCGGAAGCGCCTACATACATGGTCACTCTGTCATAGCTTTCCTGACTGATGGAAGTATGTTCCCCCAGCGAAAAATAAGTGACTTTTGTTTTGTCTCCCAGTTTGGAGTCATGGGAAACGGTCATGCCCTTCCGGATGGGGCGGAGACCTTCAATGGTAAACGGCTTTTGTAACATAACATACCTGCCTTTCTTTTTCCTGCTATATAGGAGTATGGGCAAAAGAGCAAGCTTGCATTCTTCCAGGAAACATGCTACGATGAAAGACCGCGGATGTAAGGAGAAAAACAATGGAACAGACCTTTATGAAAGAGAAAAAAATATTGCCTCTGGTATTATCCATGTCCATGCCCATGGTGCTTTCCATGCTGGTAAACGCCCTGTATAATATCGTGGACAGTTATTTTGTGGCAAAAATCAGTGATGAAGCCATGACGGCATTGTCCTTAGTTTATCCGCTGCAGCTACTGGAAACAGCGGTGGCCGTTGGATTTGGTGTGGGCATCAATGCCATTGCCGCCTTTTATCTGGGAGCAAAGAATGACAGAAAAGCCAACGATTCCGTGTCGGTGGGTCTGGTCTTAAGCTTTGTGCACGGCATTCTGCTGATGGCATTCAACCTTCTGTTTGCACCCACATTCTTACGCATGTTCAGCAAGGATAACCTGGTAATTGAATACGGACTCATCTATTCCAGCGTGGTATTTGCCTTTACGGTTCCTTATACCATAGCCATTACTTATGAGAAAATTTTCCAGGCAGAAGGACAGATGAAGGTTTCCATGTTCAGTATGATCTGCGGGTGTGTCGCCAATGTGATTCTGGACCCGCTTATGATTTTCGGCATCGGGCCTTTCCCCAGAATGGGAATAGCCGGAGCAGCGCTGGCGACGGGTATCGGTCAGATTATTCCGCTTGTTGTATATCTGCTTCTGTATTTTAAATTAAAACTGCCGCTGAAGGTGCAGTTTCGTAAAGAAATGTTTGACAAAGAGCTTTGCCGGCGCATTTACGGTGTTGGAGTACCGGCAACCTTAAATATGGCGCTGCCTTCCTTTATGATTACTGCCTTAAACGGTATTCTGTCTACATACGGCGATGTTTATGTGCTGGTGCTTGGCATTTACTACAAACTGCAGACCTTTATTTACCTTACTGCAAACGGTATGGTGCAGGGAATCCGGCCCATTATCGGTTACAATTATGGAGCGGGCGAGTATGGCAGAGTGAAAAAAACATTCTTCACCTCTCTGCGGCTGATAGCCGGTATTATGCTGGCAGGCATGATTATCTGTCTGGTATTCTGCGGACAGCTTATGGGCATTTTTACCACCGGTGCGGAAACGATTGCCGCCGGAAAAACCGCCATCCGCATTATCAGTATGGGATTTGTGGTTTCCTCGGTGTCCGTGACCGTAAGCGGTACGCTGGAAGGACTGGGAAAGGGCAGTATGTCCCTTGCCATTTCCCTGCTGCGGTATCTCGTTGCCATTATTCCGGCAGCTTACGTGTTCGGAAAGCTGCTCGGTGCGGACGGTATCTGGAATTGCTTCTGGTTTGCAGAAACAGCCGCCGCTGTTGTGGCATGGATTTTATATAAGAAAGAAGAACAAAAGATGAAATAAATATCTAAAGAGCATTTCAGGAAGGAAAAGACGGGTCCTGCAGAAGGGAAAGATACTGTTCCAGACACACACCTTCCACGATAGGTATATTTAAGGCGGCTGAGCCCTCCGTACAGATACGGACGAACTCGGCTGCCTTTTTTACGGAGTCGGTAAAAGGAACGCCTTTCACAGCATCGGCGGAAAGGATGGCGGCAAAAATGTCGCCGGTGCCGGGACGGGACGGACCGCCGGCAGGAGAAAAAAGAAGCTCGCCGCTGCCGGAAGCAGATACATAATTGCCAAAGAAGTTTCCTATTTTGATGCCGGTGATGACAACCTTGTCGATGCCCATGCCGTGCAGCTTTGCTGCCATGCCGGACAGCAGCGATAAAAGCGGCAGCAGCCTGTCGGAAGCATCGGACAGACCGGAGGGCGGCGCACCGGAAGCATCGGACAAACCGGAGAGCAACGTGTCGGAAACAGCGGACAATCCGGAAAGCGCGGTAAGCAGCTCTTCCGGGTATGCGGTGCCGGTCAGAAAGCAGGCTTCCGTCAGATTGGGTGTGAGGATGTCTGCAAGGGAGCAGAGACCGGTAAGCGCCTTCTGATAGGAAGGAGTAACGGAAGAATAAGCCCTGCCGTGGTCCCCCATAACCGGGTCAAGCAGGATACAGGTTCCGTAGGTTTCCTTCTGTTGTCTGAAAAAGCCGGAGAGTGTGGGGATAAGCGCTTCATTTCCCAAAAATCCGCAGGAAATGCCGTCAAAAGAAAGGGAAAGCCGTTCCCAGACCGAAAGGTAGGAAGACATTTCATGGGTAAAATCCGTATAATGCCATTCCGGAAAAGCCATGTGATTGGAAAAAATACCGGTGGGCACGGGACATGCCTGTACGCCCATAACACTTATAATAGGAATAGCCACTGCAAGAGAGCAGTGGCCAAATCCGGTTAAATCATTAATCATTGCCATTTTAAAAGGTTTCATAAAAAGGACTCCTGAAAATCTAAGCTTTATGATGACAGTTTTCGTATTTTCTACTTTACATCCGCCAGAAGACCGGCTTTTTTCAGTGCGGAACGCAGAGCCAGATAGAAAATGGAAGCGCAGACAACAGCGACTACCGCATTGACGGAAGTGGTGAGCTGGGCAATTTTCAGCAGGGCTTTGGTAATGTCCTGGGGAACACCTAAGAGGTAAGTCTTATACAGGTAACCAACCAGCGGGTCGGCAACGACATTGAATGCCATGCCGCATACGGAAGCAAATACCGTAACCCCGATAATTTTTCCTTTATCGGTGCACTTAACAAGATGGAAAATCTTGTGGGCAACCAGACCGACAATGAGACCGATGCAGAACTTTAAGATAAAAGTCTTGGGAGCGCTGGTTACATAAATGGTAGTTAGGTCGCCGATGGTCATGCCGACTGCACCGGCAAGTCCGCCCCAAAAGCCTCCTAATAAAAGAGCCGCCAGAACACAGAATACATTTCCTAAATGGAATGCGGTGCTCGACGTACCTACGGGAATATCAATCTTAAAGAAGGCGAAACCGATGTAGCAGAGAGCGGCAAGCAGACCTGCCTGTGTTACACGGAGCAGCTTTTCCCTGCGGGAAAGTTCTTCCTTTTTGCCAAAGAGCAGGTACAGTCCGGCAACGGTTAAAATCATGCCGATAAAGGCAAGCAGCAGGGAATATGCGTAATATCTGCCGGTGGTTGTATTTAAGAAGTCCTCCAGTTCAGGCTGGAAAAAGTGAACGGAGAGAATGATGCCTGCAATCAGGAGCAGGACACCCACAATCAGTAAAATGGGATTTTTCTTTTTCATAATAATACATTCCTTTCTCTGTGGAAAAAAATTCACACATCTTCATTAGTGTTTGTTTCTACCCATTATAGCCGTTCTTGGCATTTGAAAAAGTACCACTTTGCATTTTTTTTATATAACCAGTTTGGAACCGGCAGGCTGAATTCCGTTCTTGCGAAAAACCGCAATATTTTATAATTGACGAAACCGTGATAAAAGGGATATAATGTTTTCTGTATCAAATGGATACTATTATGTACATAACTAAGGAGGGTTTTTAAACTATGGAAAAAGGAAAGTTAGGCATCAGATTATCCGTTTACGCAGTACTGGCATTTATTTTAGCTGCATTCGGTCTGTACCTTGGAATTATCGGTCTTCTTGCAGTAGTCCTGATTGCAGAAAAGGATGAATGGGCAGGCAGACAGGTTCTTCAGGCACTTATGCTCTGCTTACTGCCTTCTATGGTAAGCGCGGTATTTGGTGTTTTAGGTTTCATGAACTGGTTCGGATGGGGAAGCTACGGCTCCGCTGTTTACACCATTTCTTCTATCTGGAGCAGATTTAATTCCGTAATCAACTGGCTGGTAAACATCGCCGTATATGTATTTGCACTGATTGGTATTCTCAATGTTTCCAAGGGCAAAGAAGCAGGTATTCCCGTATTCTCAAGCTTCGCTAACTGGGCATACGGCAAGGTAGCGGTAAAGGTTCAGCCCATATATCAGCAGCCTGTATACCAGCAGCCCGTAGCTCCTCAGGCACCTGTTCAGGCAGCAGCTCCTGCTCCCCAGGCACCCGCACAGGCAGCTAACGCAGATGTATGTGCAAACTGCGGCGCACCTCTTAACGGCGGTGCATTCTGCACAAAGTGTGGCACACCTGCAGCAAAATAAACCTGAATTATAGTGATATTTATAAAAAGAAAAAGGTATTGACAAAAAGGAGTACGCATTACCCCTTGGCAGAGAGGATGACCCGGGAAACCGGCTGAAAGGTCATCTGAAGGAAGGGATGCGGAAGGTAGTTTTGGAACCGGAAGACAGAACCGGCCGCCGCATCGGAAGGTGTAACGGCCACAGTAAGCTTTCACGATTTGTCCCCGTTACCGGACAAGACTTTACAAGAAGTCACAGAGGTCTTATCCGTGAGGATACGGCAGACAAAGGTGGTACCGCGATATTCGCCCTTTGCTTACAGAAGTAGGCAGAGGGCGTTTTTATTTGCAAAAAATAAAAATACAAAATAGAAAGAAAGGCATGAAAACAGTATGAGCAAAGAATTGGCAAAGACCTATGACCCGAAGGGCATAGAAGACAGACTCTACCAGAAGTGGCTGGATAAAAAATATTTCCATGCAGAAGTAGACCACAGCAAAACCCCGTTTACCATCGTAATTCCGCCCCCAAATATCACGGGACAGCTTCACATGGGACATGCACTGGACAACACCATGCAGGATATTCTCATCCGTTTTAAGAGAATGCAGGGATACAATGCCCTCTGGCAGCCCGGCACGGACCATGCGTCCATCGCAACGGAAGTAAAAATTATCGAAAAGTTAAAAGAACAGGGCATTGACAAGCATGACCTGGGCAGAGAAAAGTTCTTAGAGAGAGCCTGGGACTGGAAAAAAGAATACGGTGGCAGAATTATTTCCCAGCTTAAGAAATTAGGTTCTTCCTGCGACTGGGACAGAGAACGTTTCACCATGGACGAAGGCTGCAACAAAGCCGTTACGGAAGTTTTCTGCAAGATGCATGAAAAAGGCTGGATTTACAAAGGCTCCCGTATCATCAACTGGTGTCCCGTATGTAACACCTCCATTTCCGATGCGGAAGTAGAATACGAAGAACAGGACGGCCATTTCTGGCATATCAAATATCCTCTCATTGAGGAAGACGGCAGTGTAAGCACAAAGGAATTTCTGGAATTTGCAACCACCCGTCCCGAGACCATGTTAGGCGATACGGCGGTAGCGGTTAATCCCGACGACGACAGATACAAGTCCATCATCGGCAGAAAGGTGCTTCTTCCCATTGTAAACCGTGAAATTCCCATCGTGGCTGACAGCTACGTTGACATGGAATTCGGAACCGGCGTAGTAAAGATTACCCCGGCTCACGACCCTAACGACTTTGAAGTAGGAAAGCGTCACAACCTGCCGGTGATCAACATTATGAATGACGATGCCACCATCAACAAAAACGGCGGCAAGTTCGAAGGCATGGACCGTTATGAGGCAAGAAAAGCCATCGTGGAAGAACTGGACAAGATGGGACTTCTGGTCCGTATCGAGGATTACTCCCACAACGTAGGTACCCACGACAGATGTAAGACCACCATTGAGCCTCTGGTAAAAGAGCAGTGGTTTGTCAAGATGGATGAGCTTATTAAGCCCGCGGTAGAAGCGGTAAAGAACGGCGACATCAAGCTTATCCCCAAGCGTATGGAAAAGACCTACTTTAACTGGACGGACAATATCCGCGACTGGTGTATCAGCCGTCAGCTCTGGTGGGGACACAGAATTCCCGCTTATTACTGCAACGAATGCGGTGAGGTAGTGGTAGCAAAGAAGATGCCCGAGGTCTGCCCGAAGTGCGGCTGCACCCATTTCACTCAGGACCCGGATACTCTGGATACCTGGTTCTCCTCCGCATTGTGGCCCTTCTCTACCTTAGGCTGGCCGGAACAGACAGAAGACTTGAAGTATTTTTATCCCACGGACGTACTGGTAACCGGATACGATATCATTTTCTTCTGGGTTATCCGTATGATTTTCTCCGGCTACGAGCAGATGGGTGAAAGACCGTTCAAGACCGTATTGTTCCACGGACTTGTCAGGGACAGTCAGGGCAGAAAGATGTCCAAGTCCTTAGGAAACGGTATCGACCCGCTGGAAATCATCGACCAGTACGGCGCAGACGCGCTCCGTCTGACCCTGATTACCGGCAATGCGCCCGGCAACGATATGCGTTTCTACTATGAAAAGGTAGAAGCAAACCGCAACTTTGCCAACAAAGTATGGAATGCTTCCCGATTCATTATGATGAATATGGAAGGCAAGGAAATTACCGTACCGGCAGCTTCCGAATTAGAGCCCGTTGACAAGTGGATTTTGTCCAAGTGCAACACACTGGTAAAAGACGTAACCGAAAACATGGAAAATTATGACCTGGGTATTGCCGTTCAGAAGGTTTATGATTTCATCTGGGATGAATTCTGCGACTGGTACATTGAAATGGTAAAACCGAGACTGTATAATTCCGACGATGCCAAGAGCCAGAACGCAGCCCTTTACACTTTAAAGAGCGTGCTCATTGACGCACTGAAGCTTCTGCATCCGTATATGCCGTTTATTACCGAGGAAATCTTCTGCACCCTGCAGTCCGAAGAAGAGTCCATTATGATTTCCAGGTGGCCGGAATACAGCGAAGACAAGAATTATCCGAAGGAAGAAAAGGATATCGAAATCATCAAGGAAGCAGTCAGAGGCATCCGTAACATCCGTACCGAAATGAATGTGGCTCCTTCCAAGAAAGCAACGGTATACGTTGTCAGTGAAGACGAAGGCATCCGCCGCACATTTGAAGAAGGAAAGCTGTTCTTTGCCACCCTGTCCTATGCATCCGAGGTACTGGTACAGAAGGACAAGACCGGCATTGCGGACGATGCGGTTTCCGTTATGATTGCGGGCGCGGCTCTTTACATTCCGTTTGCGGAACTGGTGGACATTCAGGCGGAAATTGAGCGTCTGGAAAAAGAAGAGAAGCGTCTTGCCGGCGAAATTGCCCGTTGCGAAGGCATGTTAAAGAATGAAAAATTCATTTCCAAGGCGCCGGAAGCAAAGGTAGCCGAGGAAAAAGAAAAGCTTGCCAAGTACACGAACCTGGCAGAACAGGTAAAGGCAAGACTGGCACAGCTCAAGGCAATGTAAGAAAAAGGCAAAAGGCATGCCGGAAACGGCAGCGCGACTGACCGGAGGAGTATCCATGGAAAAGAGAAGCATAGAAACCTATGACGAAGCAGTGGAATATCTCTTGAATATACCGAAATTCAGCAAAAAGAACACCCTGGCGGATACCGGGGTGTTCTTGCGGTGTCTGGGAAACCCGGAAAAGGGCAGGAACATCATCCATGTGGCGGGCACCAACGGCAAGGGCAGTGTCTGCACCTATATGGACGCAGTGCTCACCGGAATGAGACACCGCGTCTGCCGGTTTATTTCCCCCCACCTGGTGGATATCCGGGAACGGTTTCTCATAGAAGGGAAAATGGTGGAAAAAGAAGATTTTCTGCGTGCGTTTCTTAAAGTTTACGAAAAACTGCCCGGCGATATGTATGCGGAAGCAGGGTATCATCCCTCCTTTTTTGAATATCTGTTTTTTATGGCAATGGTTTTGTTTTCGCAGACGGACTGTGACTACTGGATTTTGGAAACGGGGCTGGGAGGCAGGCTGGATGCCACCAATGCCGTGACGAAGAAAAGCCTTACGGTCATTACCCACATGGGGCTGGACCACACGGAATATCTGGGGGATACCATAGAAAAAATTGCCGGGGAAAAGGCGGGCATTTTTAAGAAAGACGTACCCGCAGTGTGCTGGGAAACTTCCCCGTCTGTAAGGGAAGTTCTGACAAAGTGTGCGGAAAATGTGCAAAATCCGGCATTTTTTGTGTCGAAATGCGACTATGAGTTCTTGAAGAAAGACAATAAAAGCATTGATTTTTCTTTTCATTCCCTTTATTATAATAGTGTTAGGCTTTGTGTCCATACAGAAGCTGCGTACCAGATGGAAAATGTCACATTAGCGCTGCGGGCGCTGGAGGTTCTGCTCGGAAAAGAGCTTACACCGGAATCCATGCAAAAAGGAGTGGCGAAAGCTGTCTGGGAAGGCCGCATGGAAGAAGTGCTTCCCGGTATTTTCGCGGACGGCGCACACAATCCGGACGGCATCCGGGCTTTTCTGGAGTCGGCTGCAGGGGACGGAGCGGCACAGAGATATTTGTTTTTCGGGGTAGTGAAGGACAAGGACTACACGGAAATGGTGAAAGAGCTTACGGAAAGCCGCCTGTTTACGGAGATATCCGTGGTACAGATACAGAGTGGCAGAGCCCTTTCCGCACAGAGCATAGCAGAAACCTTTAGAACGTATACAGAGAGAAACATTGGGGAATACCATTCCGTAGAGGAAGCATTAGAGGCGGCAAAAAAACTTACGGGAGAACACACCAAAGTTTATTTTGCAGGTTCCCTTTACCTTGTGGGAGAGATAAAAGCGTTGTTGTAAGAAAGGCATGGTTTACTATGATTAACTTTGAAGAGGAACTGAAAAAGTTTCATCCCAGCCTTGAAGTAGAAGATGCAGAAGAGGCGATTTACAATCAGGACATCACCGACATGGCGGATATTCTGGTGAAAATGTTGCAGGAAACCAAGACAGAAGAAAAGTAAAAGAGGAAGGTAGCATGAGGTGTTATAACTGTGGCTGCCGTTTGTCCGAACAGGATTTCTGCACGAATTGCGGTGCGGATGTCACGCTGTACAAAAAGATTATGCGCGTTTCCAATATGTATTATAACGAAGGATTGGAAAAGGCCGGAGTCAGGGATCTGACCGGCGCGGTGACAAGCTTACGGCAGAGTTTAAAATTCAATAAAAATAACGTAGAAGCCCGGAATCTTCTGGGACTGGTCTATTTTGAAATGGGCGAAGTGGTGGCGGCATTAAGCGAATGGGTCATCAGCAAAAACTTACGTCCCCAGAAAAATATAGCAGATACTTACATTGAGATGGTGCAGAGCAATGCATCCCGCCTGGAAACCATCAATCAGACCATAAAAAAATACAACCAGGCGCTTGCCTATTGTATGCAGGACAGCAAGGATTTGGCACGCATCCAGTTAAAAAAGGTGCTTTCCCTAAATCCCAAATTCGTAAGAGCACATCAGCTTTTAGCACTGCTTTACATTGATATGGAGCAGTGGGACAAGGCGAAGAGGGAGCTGGAAAAATGCCTGAAAATCGATGCCGGCAGCACACAGACACTTCGTTATTTAAAAGAAGTGGAAAGCATGCTGCAGCCGGATGAAAACAGCAAATCGCCCATAAAGCGCAAGAATGATGAGGCAGTGCGTTACCAGAGCGACAACGAAATCATTATCCAGCCCTTGAATGTAAGAGAGCAGAAAAGTGCCGGCTGGCACACCTTTTTATATGTAGCCATCGGTCTGGTGCTGGGCGTGGCAACCATGTATTTCCTTATCCTGCCGTCTTCCGTGGCAGCAGAACGGGAAAAGGCACAGGAACAGGTGCGGAGCATCGGAGAGCAGCTGGATACCAAGACCTCCACGATTACTACCATGCAGCAGCAGATTGACAGCCTGACCGAGGAAAACACCAAGCTCCGTACGGACCTGGAGGAGTATGTGGGCACGGACGGTACCTTAAAGACCGTGGATGAGCTGCTTCTTGGTGCGGTGGAATACCTGACAACACAGGATGCCATGGCAACCGCTTCCCATATTGAAAATGTACAGGAGGGCGTCAACTTAGAGGATACCTCCGATGCGTTTAAGGCATTGTATCAGTCACTGATAGATAAAATCGGCCCGGAAGTAGCGCTGAATTACTACAATACGGGCAGTGATTTCTATGATGACAAGGATTACAAGCAGGCGATTGACAATCTGACCAAAGCGGTAGAATATGACCCCACCAATGGTGATGCCGTGAATGTACTCGGCAATGCCTACAGACAGGACGGTCAGAAAGAGAATGCCATTGCATGTTATCAGAAGGTAATTGAGCTTCTGCCCGATACGGGCAGAGCCACAAGAGCCCAGAAATATATCGACGAACTGAGCGCGGAATAAGCAAATATTTTGTTACGCGAGCAGCACAGAACACAGAAGAATATGACATACGAAAGAGAACTTATAGGATACGCTATAGGTTCTCTTTTTATATTTAAAATGAGGAAAGGAGCAAAGTATTTATGGAGGATTTTAAGGTCATTGATGATTATCTGTGTGTGAAGCTGCCGGAAGAAATTGACCATCACAAATCGGCTTATATCAGTGAAAATGCGGACAGGCTGATTCTGGCGGAACAGGTGAGTAACGTGGTATTTGATTTTGAGGATACCCGTTTCATGGATTCGTCGGGAATCGGCGTTATTATGGGAAGATACCGGAAAATTTCCTGCTTCGGCGGGAAGGTTTTTGCCATCCATGCCGACAGACAGATTAAAAGAATACTTACCATGTCGGGACTGACACGCATCATAGAGATTATGGAGTAAAAGGAGAAAAAAGATGATTGAAATCAAACCACAGGAAGTTTGCGAAAAGACAGGAAAAGGTTTTATGAAAAATGAAATGTCCATGGAATTTGATGCCATATCCAACAATGAAAGCTTTGCCAGAGTGGCGGTGGCAGCCTTTGTCACGCACTTAAATCCTACCCTGGAGGAGCTGTCCGATATCAAGACCGCAGTATCCGAGGCGGTAACCAACGCCATTATCCACGGCTATGAAAACGTATACGGCTACGGAAGACACGGCGAGGTGCGCCCGGTATGCTGCAAAATCAGGGACGGAAAGGTGTATCTGCGCTGCCGGATTGAGAACGGAGTTTTATACATAGAAGTGGAGGATAAGGGCGTCGGCATGGAAAATGTGGACAAGGCCATGGAACCCATGTACACATCCAAGCCGGAATTAGAGCGTTCCGGCATGGGCTTTTCTTTCATGGAAGCCTTCATGGACGAGCTGGAGGTGGAAAGTACCCCGCTTGTGGGCACCATCGTGCGCATGAAGAAAAAACTAAAATGCGGGGACTGGGTCAAAATGCCCGAGGGAGAATGAGAGAAAGGAAACTGTGCAGAATGGGATGCAGAGCAAAATGGATTGTGGGGGAGCGGGAATGAAATCATGGAGGAACTGTCCGTATTAATAGAAAAATCACAGGCAGGGGATAAAGAGACAAGAAGTATACTGATAGAAAATAACTTGGGGCTGGTGCATCACATCGTCAAACGGTTTGCCGGAAGAGGGTATGAAACGGAGGATTTGTTCCAGATAGGCGTCATCGGACTCATGAAAGCCATTGACAAATTTGATCTGACCTACGATGTAAAATTTTCCACCTATGCCGTCCCCATGATATTAGGGGAAATAAAACGCTTTCTTCGGGATGACGGTATGATAAAGGTGAGCCGCACCATTAAGGAAAACGGACTGAAGGTGCGTGTCGTTTCGGAAAATCTGATAAAGAAATTAGGCAGGGAGCCGCGCATTTCGGAGATTGCGGAAGAATCGGGGCTTTCGGAGGAAGAAATTACCGTTGCGCTGGAGGCGGGAGCCGAGGTGGAGTCCATTTACAAATCCGTCTACCAGAACGACGGAAGCGAAGTCTATTTAGTGGATAAGGTAGCAGGCAAAAACGGACAGAGCGCCACGGCATTTGTAGGCGGCGCCGGAAACGTAGCAGACACCGAAAAAGAAGCGCTGCTCAATCATCTGATGCTGAAACAGGTGCTGGAAGCACTGGATGAAAAAGAAAAAAAACTCATTGAAATGCGTTACTTTCAGGACAAAACCCAGTCGGAGGTGGCGGCGTGCATGGGCATCAGCCAGGTGCAGGTGAGCCGCCTGGAGAAGAAAATCCTGTTTAAGATGCGGGGCTTTCTTAATTTTCTGTGAATCCGCATTTTTTTCACTTCACAGGAAAACGGAAGTGAGATATACTATAGAAAAACGAACCGTGGGAGGCTACATGAAACGAAAGAAAAAAGAATTGCTTTTTTATGTGATAACCATAGCGAGCTGCCTGATTGCCATGACAATCGTGGTCATTGCGGCGCTGCTTATTTACGATAAAATTATAGAGGACAAAGCGGTGGAAAAGGAACAGGAGCTGGCACAGCAGGTAGCGGCGGACCCGGAAGTGGTAAGCTACAGCCAGGAGGAAGTGGATATGATGCTGGCGGATGCCATTGCCACCACGGAAAACTCCACGAGGCAGCAGGTTTCTTCCGAAATCCTTGACAGTCTGCAGGCATCGCTGGAGAGCGGCACCACCATGGTGGAGTCCCTGCGTCCGATTTATAAGGATAAAATCGTGGTGGTCAGCAATAAAGAATACCACTTTGTACCCATTGACAGGAGCTTAAAGCAGAGTACGCTTGTGCAGGAAAACCTGCAGGTACTGGAAAACGGTGAGCTGCAGTATGTGGAAAACGGAGAAGTGGTTTCACATAAAGGCATTGACGTTTCCCGCTATCAGGGCACCATTGACTGGAAGAAGGTGGCGGACTCCGGCGTGGAATTTGCTTTTGTAAGAGTCGGCGTCAGAGGTTACGGCACAGAAGGAAAGCTTACCCTCGATGAAAAGTACAAGACCAATATTGAAGGCGCTTCCAAGGCGGGCATCAAGGTGGGCGTTTACTTTTTCTCCCAGGCCATAACGGAGGAGGAAGCCAAAGAGGAAGCGGATCTTGTGATAGATGCCATTGACGGTCTGAATGTGACTTATCCCATCGTTTATGATGTGGAAAAAACCGGGGCAAAAGAAGGACGTATGAACCAGCTTACGGTGGAAGAACGCACCCGTATGGCGCATGTCTTTATCGACCGCATCAAGGAAGCCGGCTATACGCCCATGATATATGCCAACATGGAAATGTGGAGCCTTCTCATTAACATGTCGGAGTTTGAAGATGTGGATAAATGGTATGCCTACTATTCGCCCGTTGTCTATTTCCCTTACGAATACGCCATCTGGCAGTATTCCGATACAGGTACCGTTCCCGGTATCACCGGCGATGTAGATTTGAATATCAGTTTTAAGGAATGGTAGGAGTTAAAACCCTTCCTTACGGCGCAGGAGACGCAGTTCCCTGCGCTTTTTTGCGCTTTCCCATTCCATCTGCTCGGCAGGGTCATCCGGGTCTAAAATCAGGGGCGGCACTTCGGAGGGATGGCCGTCCTCCCCCATGGAAACCATGACAAAATAAGCCCGGTTGATGGGATGCCGGCTGCCGTCCGGCTCTTCTTTATAAGTATCTACCCGCACCTCCATGGAAGTGTGGCCCACATAGGTAACCCGTCCGATCAGTACCAGCACATCATTTAAAAATGCACCTGCCTTGAACTGCAGATTGTCAATGGCGGCAGTGGTCGCATTGTGTCCGCAGTGTCTGCGGGCAGTGGCACCTGCCACTTCATCCACCCATTTCAAAAGCTGACCGCCGAACAGGCGCCCGAATCCGTTAATATCAGGATATATTACAACCCGGATCTGTTCTGTGACAGAATCCGCTACTTTCTTTCCTTCCATTTCATTCACCATACCTTTCTTTCAAAATCTGCCTGTACTCCAATCATAGAATACATGCAAACACATAAAAATATTTTAGTACAGCGGGCAGAAATTTGCAAGGCAGGGAAGGGCTGGAAAATAACAAAGAAAGTGGTGTAAAGTGACATGATGTGTCATGGCAGAATGTTATAAAGGAAATGGAACAAAAAAAGGCGAAATGTTGGGAAACGTAGAATTTTACCTGGATTCGGAATCAAGCAGACCCTGTGCGTAGGAAAGCAATTTCGCGCGGTTTTTGTCACCTAATTTACGGTAATAGAGAAGCAAAAGATTTTTCTGTTCTTCATCGGCCAGGGAAGAGCCGGAGAACATGGCAATTTGCGGAACATCGGAAATCCCCATGATATAATCCATGCTGACACCGAAAAGCTGTGCCAGTTTCATAAGGGCGGCAACACTGGGGAGATGCTTATTGTGCTCATAGGCGCTGATTGTTTCCTGCGTGACTTCCAGCTCGATAGAGAGCTGGAGCTGAGAAAGATTTTTTCTCTGACGAAGCTCACGAATTCTGTTCTGGGGCATAAAAACCTCCTTCCCGGGTAAATACAGAAAAACAAAATACAAGTTCTACCGATATTATACCGAACATTTTAGATAAAAATACAAGATTAAGCACTGCATAGAACAAGTTGAAACTGTAAATTATTAAGAAAAAATAAAAATAAACGAAAAAACAAGTTGCACGCAAAAAGAATACAAGTTATACTGAAAAGGTGCTGAAAACATGTAAATATAAACATGGTTTTCAATGATGATATGTTTTGAAAAGACGAAAGTAGTTAGTAATTCTGCAGTATTGCATTTCAAACGAAAATAAGCTATATTTATCATGTTGTTCTTAAATGCAACAACATATGATTTCTCTGTGCTAAAAGGGTGATTCGTGCCGGGAGGGGATGACGGCAGGATGGGCAGTGCCATAAGGCGTTTAAGTAAAAATAGGGTTACACAGGAGGAAATATCATGCAGGTTGCGATTTGTGATGACGAAAGGATTTTTATAGAGCAGCTACATGAAATGGTAGAAAAAACGGGGCGCACTGAGAAATGCGATTTATATGACAATCCGGACAGTATCCGGGCAGCACTCAGAAAGGGTGTCGCCTATGATATCGTCTTTATGGATATTGACTGGAAAAGAGAAGAGGAAAACGGAATACAGTATGCGGCGGAAATTAACAGGCTGTATCCCGAAACAAATATTATTTTTACGACTTCCTACAACGAACGTTTTTCACAGGAAATATTTTGGGAATCCGTAAATTTATGCGGTTATCTGGTGAAGCCTGTACAGGAAAGAAATCTTGTAATGCTTTTTGACAAATTTGACAGAATGAAGCGGAAACAGCAGGAAGAAAAAGAGAAGAGCATTATCATACCGTATAAAGCAGGTTCGGAGGTATATACCTACCGGGAGATTCTGTACCTGGAAAGCAAGGCACATCAGGTAATTATCCATACGAAAGATAAGGATATCGTTGTATATGAAAAATTAAATGCATACGAGGAGCAGCTCAAAGACGGCTTTGTCAGAGTGCATCAGAGCTATCTGGTAAATATGCAGTATATAAAGAGAATTGACAGGAAAGAACTTCTCCTGCAGAACGATGTTCTGCTTCCGGTGAGCAAGTCCAAGTTTCTCTCTGCAAGAGACCGGTATTTTGCATTTATCCGGTCACAGATTTAAGCAGGCACAGGGGAGGGTGCCACATAGGGGGAGCAGAGTTATGAGGGAGTGGAAGAATGTTTTATCTGATTATGAATTATATTGTATGGACAATCTGCATTTTTGAGGACTGTGCCGCCTGCGGACTGGCATTTGAACCCAAAAAAGAAGGCAGAAGCCCCTGGCGGTATATCTTACCTATGATGGCGGCGGACCTGCCGGTTGCACTCATTAAAATTACAAACAACAACAATGCGGTGATTCGCAACAGCTGTATTATCGGCATGGCGGCAATCACCCTTCTTTTTATGCATATCTTTTTTCAAGGCTATTTCTGGCAGAAGGTACTTTTCCGCTTTGGCAACATCATCATGATGACACTGGGAGAAGTGGTTGCGGCAGCGCTGCTGGTCAACAAGGTGGGAGTGGATATCAATACGATTACCTTTTATGACGCAAAAATGCTGTATCTGAATATGGCGGGGACGCTTATGTGCACCCTCTGCTATGCTTTGAGCCTTATGCTCTGGCGGATTTTTATGTCCAAAAGGAACAAAAACGTATCCCGGTTTCTGGTATTCTGTATTTTTCCTATCAGCCAGACCGTACTGCTGATGTCCATGGATTCCAACGTGTATTACGAAAAGGGCGGCAATCTCATTCAGGTGGCAATCGGCGTGATCTTAAGCATCGCAGCGGATATCCTGCTTCTGTATACTCTGGTGCGCCAGCAGAAAATGCAGGGAATGTCCGAACAGATTGATGAACTGACCAAGGCATGGGAAACGGAGCGGAACCATTACCGGGAGATCGAAGACAGACGGGAAAACCTCGCCAAGATCCGTCATGACATGAATGAACACTTGAACATTATCAAAGAACTCATGAAACGGGGAGAATACACCAAGGTAAATGCCATGCTGGACACCCTTACCGAATATGTGGCCTCCACAAGAGAAAAAATGTACTGCGGCGATCCGGTTGTCAATGCGGTTATGGCGGAAAATGAGAAAATCTGCAAGGAAAACGGTATTTCCCTGCAATATGAGTTCCGTATACCGAAACCGCTGCAAATGGATACCATCAGTATCTGCAGTATTTTTTCCAACCTTATGCGCAATGCGGTGACTGCCGCACGGAAGGCAAAAGAGGCTGCCGGGGAGTATGCTTCGCAGCAGACGGAGGGCAGGAACGCAGGGGAAATTTATGTATCCGTAAAAGCAGCGGTTTCGGGAGACTATCTCCACATCATAACGGAAAACAGCAGGATAGTGGAAAAGAAGCCCCTGAATGCCAGAAAAGGCTATGGGAAAGTGATTATTAAAGAACTGGTGGAACGGCATAACGGACAGATGGAGATCAAAGAATCCCCCGACAGGTACCGTACGGAAATCACGGTGGAAAACCGCAGGATGACAGAAATCTGCACAAAAACAATGTAATAGAGCACATTTTAAATAAGATAAAATATGTTTTTCACAAAGTGACAAAAAAATGGCAAAATTATCCAGTAAAAATGGAAATGCTTACCTTGACACATTGCTAAGGGAGTGCTAACTTTATAGGGTATTCATAATAAAATGATACGAGCATAGAAAACTATGCCCAAATCAAACGCGAAGGAGAAGAGGATTATGAGAAAGAGAAGCAAATTATGGCTGGCTTTACTGGCAGTAGTAATGGTTCTCGGACAGTGTCTGACCGTATCCGCGGCAAGCAATCCTTACGTCCAGAAGGTAAACTCCATCACCGTATTAAACAGTGAGACAGGCAAAAAGGTTTCTTCCGTTGCAATGGTTACCAATGCAGGAAAGAACACCATGGATGTCACACTGGAATGGCAGTGGAACGCAGAAGACAGCACACAGCATTCTGCTGGTGTTATCGTTTCCACATCCAACCGTGCGGTAGTATCTTTACCTGCGGAAACAGAACGTAAGGCTCTGACCGGTACCGAATCTGTGGTAAAGGAAACCAAGAAGTACACCACCATGAAAACTGTTTACACTCTGAAATTGACAGCAGTTTCCAACGGCAGTGCCAAGATTACCATCGCAAGCACCGACGGTAAGAAGAAAGCAACCTTAAACGTTAAGGTTACGACACTTGCAGAAGATATTGCATGCAGCAATACATATACCGTAGATGGCAAAGAGTACATCGATGTGGCAAAGAACGGTTCCGTAAACTTAGGTGCCGCAGTGACCAACGGCAACGCCACCAACAAGAAGCTTACTTACAAGGTAACTACAGTTGATGACAAGAAAGCCGTAAAGGTATCCGGAAAAGGTGTGGTATCCGTTACCAACAAGTACACCACCGGTACTGCAGCTATTACCATTACAGCTCAGGGCAGCAAGAACAAAGCCGTTACCAAGGTAGTTTATGTCAATGTAAAGGACGCAACCGCAAAGTTAGTTCCTGTACAGGACAATACATCTACCTCCGCAAAGACGGATGTACTTGGTGAACTGAATAAGAGAAATACCGTAAGCTTAAAGGCAAACAGAACCAGCAGCGCTTACACCTACACCATCAAGATGACAGGCGTAGACAATAAGGACCTGGTATTTGTAAGCAATAAGCCCGCAGTCGCTTCCGTAGATGCAAACGGTAAGATTACAGCAAAGGCAAACGGCTCCGCAGTAATCACCGTAAGCTACAAGAACGACAGCAAGAAGACAGCAAAGATTAACGTAAAGGTTACTACCGATGTAGAGGTTATGACAGTAGCAGCCAAGAGCTTTACCATTGTAGCAAATGGTTCCGCTACCGCTGATATTGCCGCAAAGGTAAATGCCGGCGCAAGCAACAAGGGCGTTACCTACAGCATCCCTCAAATCATTGATGAAAAGGGACAGGTTATTACTGAAAAGAGAGAAATTGCCAAGTATGCATCCGTAGCTTCCAACGGTAAAGTAAAGGCTAAGAAGCCCTGCACCATTACCGTAAAAGTAGTTGCAAAGGGCAATGAAAAGGTCAGCCAGGCTGTTACCGTCAATGCCATCATTCCGGTAAACAAAGTGGCTATCAAGGAAGGCTCCGCAGTTATTACCAAGAGAGCCTTCACATTAAAGGACAATGAAGCAGCCACCTTTACCCTGGCCGCAGAAGTTACCGGCAAGGATGCTGAGCCTACCAACAAGAAAGTAACCTGGACTTCCAACAAGCCCGCAGTTGCATCTGTTGATGCCAACGGTGTCGTAACCGTAAAGGCAAAAGGTTCCGCAGTGATTACCGCAACCGCAGCAGACGGCAGTAGGAAGAGTGCCAAGATCACACTGACTGTCAAGGATGAAAGAAAAGCTTCCAACCCGACAGCTGACGAGAAGAAGGCACAGGCAGCTTATAACAAAGAGCTGGCAGCAGTGAAGAAAGCAGTAAATGCTTCCATCAATACATCCATGCGAGAAGAAGTCCGTGATTATACCGGCTTCAAGATGAAATTCAATGCAAGCAAGGGAACCTTTGATGTAGCCATCAACGACCCGAACGTAGCACTGGATGATCTTTCCAACACAGGACTTGCATCTCTGATTGAAAGTCTTGCAAAGAAACACACATTAAGAAACGTAAGCGTAACCTTAGATGGTGTAACCCATACCGCAACCCACAAGGATGGCAAGGTAATCATCGACGGTACCACCGAATTTGCATTCGGTGATTTCAAGGGAGCTGTAAACTACATCCAGAACACCTACCTTGCAGACAGACCTCTCACCAAGAACTGGAACGGTGCAAACGTAGTTGTAGAAATTACCGTAGAGCAGCCCAACAAAGAAGGCAAGACTACAGAATATCCTGTATCTTACACCATGAACTTCACCATGACTGCAAAACTGTATCAGCAGACCGTTGCAGAGACCATGGCAGCAGAATTGGCAAAACTGAATTTGACCGGCGTTGACAAGATTACTGTTGACGGCAAGACAATTACCGTAGCAGCTCTTGATGCAGACCAGGATATCAAGGCGGCAGATGCAGCAGACAGACAGAATGTACTGAACGCACTGAATGTCATCTTTGCAGATGCCACCAACGTAACCGTATCTACCAACATTCCGGTAGCAGGCGGACAGGTAGCAATTACCAAAGAAAAGACAGCAGACAACAGCCAGGCAGACTTCATCAACGAATTAGCAGATGAATATCTTGGCAAGGTATATGACAAGGCTACAACCTACGGCGCATTAGACGGCAGTGTTATGGTTGCAAACGTAACCTACAAGGCCGGAAGCCAGACTTACACAGATACCTACACCCTGTACTTCCTGCTTGACAGCGCATCCTTCGATACAGCAGCAGATAAGGCAATTGAAGAAGCAATCCGTGACGATTATGACTTCGGTACCATCAGCTACAACAAGGATACCAATGCATTTGCAGTAAACTTTGTTGCAGACTACTTAGACAAGGACGAAACCGCTCTGGCAGGTACCGGACTTAAGACTGTGATTGACAGCTTCTTAACAGCCCAGAACGTAGAATCCGTAAAGGTGAACAACGAAACCGTTAAGGTAGATGCCGTTGCTATCTGCACCAAACTGGCACAGAACAGCAAGACTCTCGGCGGTCTGGTTGGCAAGACAGAGACCATCGAAGTAACCTACAAGGCAAACACCGCAAGAAAGCTTGTTTACACTGTAAGCTTCAATATGACAGCTGATACAAAGGCAGACAAGGCTATTGCAGAAGCAATCAATCCTGACGGCTATGACTTTGGTGCAGTTGCATATGATGCAGCAACCAATACCTTAAATGTAACCATCCAGGGTGCACAGGCAGGTATGACTCCTTCCGAACTGACCGCATTAACCGATACCATTCAGAAAGCAATGGATGCAACCGGCGTAGCAGTTGTTAAGATGAACGGCAATGTATACGAAGGCAAGACTGCATTCGATATCTGCACAGAGGAAGGCAAGAAGTATGCAACCATCGGCGAACTTGCAGGCAAGGCAACCGTAGTGGAAGTTACTTATGCAAACGGTGAAGTTCTTACTTACACCATGAACTTTGCAGTAGTAAGCGAAGATGCTATTGATAATGCCATCAGCACAGCAATCAAGGCAGAAGGTTATGACTTCGGTACTGTTGCATATGATGCAGCAGCCAATACTCTGGGTGTAGAAATTACCAAGAAAGACATGGCTCCCGCCGACCTGGCAGGTACCGGTCTGGTAAGCGCTATCCAGAATGTAATGGACAGCCAGAAGGTTACCAAGGTTGAGCTGAACGGCAAGGTATATACCAATGCTACCGCAGCAGCTATCTGCAGCGAGCAGGCAACCAAGTACGAAAAGCTTAGCGACCTGAACGGTAAGGAAACTACTGTAAAGGTTACCTATGCAGGTTACGGTACTCTGACCTATACCATCAAGTTTGCAGTTAAGGAAGAGACGCAGCCCACTACAGAAGCAGTAGAAGAAATTACAGTAGATACTGTGGAAGATGTAGTAGCGGAACCTGTAGATGACATTACAGAAGAATAAGTTTTAACAGTAACAAAATGGTGGCTCGGTTGCAGCTATTGTGACCGGGCCACTTATTTAGAGGGGATGAACCGGGAAATGAAACGTTTGGTTTATATGAGTTTAGCAGTGTTTTTCTTACTGCCGTTATGGTCCATGCAGGTATCCGCAGGAGAAGTAAGCGGAGCGGAAAGCGCTTTGATTGCTATTGGTCAGGGACAGTATGAATACGACGGTGCGATATATGCATTTAAGTCAGAGTATCAGACCAAATTGTACAACTATTTAAGCCGGGACGATGTGGATTTGTCACAAGGCGAAGTAAATGATTACATTTCCCAGTTTTACGGTAATCTGGCATCTGCCTGTACCTCCCAGTACATGTATAAGGTATCCGATGCTCCCAAACCGTCACCGAATCCCACTCCGGCGGAGCCTTCACCGACTCCGGCAGTAACTCCCGTTACACCGGCAGAACCGAGTGAGACACCGGCAGAGACAGAGCCAACCGGAGAAAATACGATACCCACAGAAACACCTGCAAAGCCTGCCGGAAGCAAGGCGGACAGGGACACCAAAGAAGAAACGGCAGTTGAAACCGAAACGGAAGAAACAGGAGACGAACCGGTAAGTTTACCGGCCGTAGATGAAAAACCGGTGGTAACGGAAACGGTAGTAGAAACGGTACCGGAAACAGAGATTGCGGAAACAGAAGAAAAAAAGGATTACTCGCAGGCAGAACGTGTGGATAACCGCTTCCGCTTTGAAATGGTAATCGGTGTGATTGTCGTTGTGGCAATAATAGTATTGCTTCTGTTAATCGCAGGAAAGACGGCAAAGAGAAAAAAATGGCACAGGGAATAATTGATATTCACAGTCATATTCTTCCGGCCGTGGATGACGGCTCTAAGAGTATGGAAATGTCCATGGACATGATTCAATGTGCGTATGCACAGGGTGTGAGAAAAATGATAGCGACGCCCCATTATTATCCGGGGCATAGAAACAACACCGTCGGTAAATTGCAGGAAACCTATGAAAGCCTGCAGGCCGAAATCGAAAAATTATATGATGATTTTGAACTGTATCTGGGACAGGAAATTTATTACAAAGACAGTGTTGTGGATTTATTGAAATCGAAGGAAATACTGACAATGGCAGGAACCCGCTATATTTTAATAGAGTTCCCCATAAATTGCCGGTTTGAAGATATTGACAAAGCGGTCCGGAAGACCACACAGGCAGGATATTATCCGATTCTTGCCCATGTGGAGAGATACCATGCTTTATATGAGAAAAAGACACTCATACCGGAGCTGATAAACACCGGCGCCTACATACAGGTGAATGCAGAGAACTTTGGAATGTCTGTTTTTTCCAAAGAACGTAAATTCTGTATGCATCACGTGAAAGAAGGCAATATACATTTTTTAGGCAGTGATTGTCACAACATGACAACGAGAAAGCCGGATATGAAGCTGGCCGTAAAATATGCAACGGATTTACAGCTCACAGATAATCCACAAAAAATAATAGAAGGAATATTTCTATAATGAAAGGTGAATTACAAATGGGAAACAACAATCAGGAAGAAACAGAAATCGATTTGTTGGAGCTTTTATATCAATTTAAAAAGAGATTATGGATTATAGTGCTGGCCGTACTGATAGCGGCAGACGGTTCCGGGTTATTTACCCACTATCTGATACAACCCTTATACAGCTCCACTTCCAAGCTGTATATCTTAACAAGTTCCACCTCCATTACCTCTCTGGCGGACATCCAGATCGGTACTTCACTGACAGTGGATTACATCCAGCTGGTGCAGAGCCGTCCGGTAGTGGATCAGGTCATTGAAAACTTAAATCTGAACCGTACTTATGAAGAACTGTTGGCACAGATGGATTTCAGTAATCCCAGCAATTCCCGTATTCTGGTTATTACGGCAAAGGATCCGGATCCCGTGCTGGCGAAGGACATCGTGGATGAATTTGCCAATGTATCCAAGGAAAGAATTTCCGCCATTATGAAGACGGAAGAACCTACCGTAGTCGAGTACGGCTACATGGAAGACAGACCGGTAAGCCCCAGCTTAAAGAAGAACACCGCAATCGGCGGTCTGCTCGGTGCAGTCCTTGCCATGGGAATTATAGCGGTTATGTATCTGGTGGACGATACCGTCAAGACGGCAGAGGATGTAGAAAAGTATCTGGGATTAAATACCCTGACAAGTGTTCCTTTGCATGAAGGAGAAAAGAAAAGCCGGAAAAAGAGAATCTACAAAAGCAAGGGGGTAACGAACAATGGCAAATAAGATTGTACTCCAGAATAAGGAAAAAATGGACTATGCAAGAAGAGAAGCCATGAACTCCTTAAAGACCAATTTAAGCTTTTGCGGAGATGATAATAAAGTAATTCTGTTTACCAGCTGTACGCCGAACGAAGGCAAAAGTACGGTAACCATGGAACTGGCACGTTCCCTCGCGGAGGATGGAAAAAAAGTTATCCTGGTGGATGCTGATATGCGTAAGTCCGTACTGGTAGGACGTCACAGGATTACATCCGAAAAAGAAATCTACGGTCTGTCCCATTATCTGGCAGGACAGAAGAAGTTAGACGATGTACTGCTTCATACCGATATTGAGAATTTTGACATGATTGTAGCGGGACCTTCCGTACCCAATCCGACGGGACTTCTGGGTAATGCTTATTTCTCAAAGATGATAGAGGAACTGAAAGCAGACTACGATTTAGTATTGATTGATTGTCCGCCTCTTGGCTGGGTCATTGATGCGGCGGTCATTGCCCCCATGTGTGACAGCGCCATTCTGGTGGTGGAGAGCAATGCCATCAGCTACCGTTACCTGCAGGATGTCAAGAAACAGCTTGATCTGACAGGCATCCGTATTTTAGGAGTTGTCTTAAATAAAGTAAAGATGGAAACCGGCGGCTACTACAACCGCTACGGTGGTCATTACGGAAAGTATGGCAAATACGGTAAGTACGGAAAGTATGGAAAGTACGGCGAATATGCCAAGTACGGCGAAGAAGCCGGAAACGAAGACGAAGCGAAAGATAAGGCTTAACAAGGTCTATATCATAATATAAGGGTTTTGTGAGAAGGGGAGCTTCATAGAGTGCTTTTACCGGACAGTGAAGGTTGGCTTTGATAAATTTAGCGGTCGGTAAAGGGGGGATAGCCTGCCGGTTTCTATATTGGCGGGCTATTATACTCTGTGAGAAAGGAGGCAGGTGATGTACAGAAAAGGTTTTCAGGGCTGGATGAAGCACTACGATTTTATTTTAATAGATATGATTTGTCTGCAACTTGCTTTTGTGGCAGCTTGTCTGCTTCGTAATTACGGTGCCAATCCGTACGGTACGGCATTGTACCGCAGTATGGCCATTGCTTTGGAAATTGTGGATTTACTTGTTATTTTCTTTTTTGAGACATTGAAGAATGTCGTGAAAAGAGGGATATATCAGGAGTTTACCATTACCGTAAAGCACGTTATGCTGGTAACGCTTTTGTCCGTCCTGTACCTGTTCTCCATTCAGCAGGGACAGCAGTATTCCCGAACGGTTCTTTTTTTGACCGCAGGGATTTATCTGGTGATTTCCTATGTGACAAGAGTCGGCTGGAAACACATCCTACGCAGAAAAATGAAGGCAAGCGGCAAACGCTCCCTGCTGATTATAGCAGATGCCCGCAGGGCGCCGGAGGTTGTAAAAAATATCCGACGGTTCAACTTTGAAAGATTTACCATTGCCGGTCTGGTTATTATGGACCGGGACATGACAGGTGAGATTATCGAAGATGTGCCGGTTGTTGCAAATGTCAAAAATGCTTCCGCATATGCCTGTCGGGAATGGGTGGACGAGATTATGGTGGTTCCCGATATTTACGGAGAATACCCCAAGAAGTTAGTGGACAAATTCATGGAAATGGGTGTCACCGTGCATGTGGAACTGTACACCATGACACAGAATTTAGGAAAGACGCAGATGATTGAGCGTATCGGCAACTATACGGTACTGACGGGAAGCATTAACTGCGCGACCGGCAAACAGGCCTTTACGAAACGGGCAATTGATATTCTGGGCGGCCTGGTGGGCTGCATCTTTACCGGCATCATCTTTATCTTTGTGGCTCCTGCCATTTTTATCAGTTCCCCCGGACCTATCTTTTTCTCCCAGGTGAGAATCGGTAAAAACGGTAAGAAATTCAAGATGTATAAATTCCGTAGCATGTACATGGATGCGGAGGAACGAAAGAAAGAACTCATGGCGCAGAACCGTGTCAGCGACGGCAAGATGTTCAAATTGGACTTTGACCCTCGTGTCATTGGCAACAAAATCCTGCCGGACGGCACAAAGAAGACCGGTATCGGCAACTTCATCCGTGTCACCAGCTTAGATGAGTTCCCCCAGTTTTTCAATGTCCTTAAGGGCGACATGAGCTTAGTCGGAACCCGTCCCCCCACAGAGGATGAATGGGAAACCTACGATTTACACCACAGAGCCCGCCTTGCCATGAAACCCGGCATCACCGGCATGTGGCAGGTAAGCGGCCGAAGCCAGATCACCGACTTCGAGGAAGTCGTAAAATTAGACACCAAATACATCCGGGAATGGTCCATGGGTCTGGATTTTGCAATCCTCTTCAAGACAGTACTCGCGGTGCTGAAGAGAGAAGGATCGATGTAGGGAGGAATGATATCTGGCTGAGAAAACTGAATAGGAACGAAATTTTGAATGCAAAGACTGCATACTTCGATGCGGTCTTTGTTGTGGTTGTGGATTCTGCTAATGTCTACCTCAAACTTTCAGTGGCAGCATGATGGTCTACGGTGGCGTATAAAACTCATGCAAAATACCCCTACTGCGAGCCTGTTTTATTGCAGAGCAAGGGACGGACATGATACCTTCAATTTTCCGAAGAATTAGAGGTGGAGGTTGAAAGCGTTGAAAAGCCCAAAAACTATTTTTCTGGAAAAGTTTATTGCAGAGAAAAGACGGACATGATAACTGCATTTTTCTGGAAAATTAGAGGTAGAGGGTGCTAGATGATTGTTCATGTTGCAACAAAGATGGGATATGAACTTGTACAGTTTTAACAAAGTGAGTTGGCTTGCAGGTTATGACAATAAGGGTCAGCACTTTGAAAAATGGAGAAGTGCGACTGCGAGTTATGACGATAAGACCTAACACTTTGTCGGTGAGTTGTCCGTAAGGTGTCTACCATAAAGTTTCAGTTGAGGAAAAATAGATGAGTAGACCATGACAGGTCTACATAAAAGATTCAGTGGTTGTTAGAAAAATAGATGACCACCGTGAGAAAAATGATAACTACAGCGCGATAGCTCATCCAGCATGGATGATGAACACACTGTTTGATATAGATTGCTCGGCTCAATATGAGCCTTCCATATAAGTAAGATGAATTTCAGGAGGATATAGGATTATGAAAAAGGACTATAAAATTGCGGTTGCCGGTACCGGCTATGTTGGCTTGTCGATTGCCACATTGCTTTCTCAGCACCATCAGGTGATTGCTGTGGATATCATTCCGGAGAAGGTGGACATGATCAACAACCGTAAGTCCCCAATTCAGGATGACTATATCGAGAAGTATCTCGCAGAAAAAGAACTGAACCTGACCGCAACACTGGATGCAAAGGCTGCATACTCTGATGCGGACTTTGTTGTAATTGCGGCTCCTACGAACTACGACAGCCACACGCAGCACTTCGACACATCTGCGGTTGAGGCTGTGATCAAGCTGGTCATGGAGTACAATCCGGATGCAATTATGGTCATCAAGTCCACCATTCCGGTTGGCTACACCGCAAGCGTGCGTGAGAAATTCAACAGCAAGAACATCATTTTCAGCCCGGAGTTCCTGCGTGAATCCAAGGCGCTGTATGACAATCTGTATCCGAGCCGTATCATTGTTGGCACTGATTTGAACGATGAGCGTCTGGTCGAGGCTGCTCACGAGTTTGCCGGTCTGCTACAGGAAGGTGCTATTAAGGAGAACATCGACACGCTGTTCATGGGCTTCACCGAAGCAGAAGCTGTTAAGCTGTTCGCTAACACTTATCTGGCTCTTCGTGTTGCTTACTTTAATGAGCTGGACACCTATGCAGAAAGCAAGGGGTTGAACACCCAGCAGATTATCAACGGTGTCTGCCTTGACCCGCGTATTGGTAGTCACTACAACAATCCGTCTTTCGGCTACGGCGGCTACTGCCTGCCCAAGGACACCAAGCAGCTGCTGGCAAACTATGCGGATGTGCCAGAGAACCTGATTGAGGCGATTGTCGAAAGTAATAGAACTCGTAAAGACTTCATCGCTGACCGCGTCCTAAAGCTGGCTGGCTACTACGGCTATGACGAGGACAACGAGTACGACAAGGAACAGGAAAAATCTGTGACTATCGGTGTGTACCGTTTGACCATGAAGAGCAACAGTGATAACTTCCGCCAGAGCTCTATTCAGGGTGTTATGAAGCGCATCAAGGCAAAGGGCGCAACTGTGATTATCTACGAGCCAACCTTGAAAGATGGTGAGACATTCTTTGGCTCTGTTGTTGTGAATGATCTGGCTAAGTTCAAAGAAATGAGCCACGCCATCATCGCAAACCGCTATGACAAGTGCTTGGATGATGTGAAGGATAAGGTTTATACACGCGACATTTTCCAGCGTGACTAATAGTGTGAGTAGAGAAGTACACAGAGGGGAGATGCAGGATGGCAAAAAAGAAACTGCTGATTTATGCACATTACTACATACCTGATACTGCATCCACAGGCCAGATTCTCCGTGAACTCGCAGAAGGCATGTTGGATAAGTTTGATATTACGGTAATTTGTGTGGTTCCCAGCTATTTAGGAACCATTGAAGATAAATATAAGACACAGAAATACTACGAAGAAGAAATCAACGGCGTAAAGGTGCTGAGAATCCGCGTGCCAGAGTTCAGCAAGACCAATAAGAAGAGCCGTGTGAAGAACATTGTTTCCTATTTCTTTGGAGCAATGGGTGCGACCTTCAAGGTTGGAAAGATGGACTATGTGTTTTCCATTTCCCAGCCTCCGATTCTCGGCGGTTTACTGGGCGTTTGGGGCAAGTGGGTGAAACACGCCAAGTACATCTATAACATTCAGGACTTTAACCCAGAGCAGGTGCTGGCTGTTGGCTATACCAAGAGCAAGTTTATCACCGATGCCATGATGTGGTTCGATAAGTTCAGCTGCAAGCGTAGTGATCTTGTGATCACAGTCGGCCGCGATCTGGTGGAGACAGTAGAGAACCGCTTCAAAGGCAAGAAGGTTCCAAAGACCGTTATGATTAACAACTGGATCGATGAGAACGAAATCTATCCGCTGGATGAAAATAACGAGAAGGTTCTGGCTTTCAAGAAGAAGTATGGCTTGGATGGCAAATTTGTCATCATGTACTCTGGCAACATTGGTCTGTACTATGACCTAGAGAATCTGATTAAGGTTGTGGAGAAAATCAAGCCGGGGACAAAGACTGCGGATGGCCGAGAGGCCGTATTCGCATTTGTTGGTGCCGGTTCCGTGCTGGACAAGTTAGTGCTATATGTAAAAGAGCATCACATGGACAATGTGACCTTCATTCCGTACCAGGATAAAGCCGACTTGATTTATAGTTTGAACGCCGGTGATGTTCACTGGTGTGTGAATGCAAAAGGCATAAAAGGCGTAAGCTGCCCTTCAAAATATTACGGACTGGCTGCGGCGGCTAAGCCGGTATTAGGGGTCCTGGAGTCAGGCTCCGAGGTGCGGTGCCTGATTGAAGATACACACGGCGGTTTCTGCTGTGAGCCGGGTGAGTATGACAAGGTGGAGGAGAACATCCGCTGGTTTATTGGGAATGCTGGAAACAGTGAGTTGAAGGCAATGGGGGCCAGAGGCCGTGAGAACTTGGAGAAGAACCTGACCAGAAATGTATCGGTGAGAAAGTACGCAGAAGAAATTCTGAAGCTGTAAAGGAGGCGAGAGGTATGAACAGTAACTGGTTTAAGCTGGTTATGAAGATGACGAAAGTTGAATATGGAAAGAACCTCTTGCTGAAGGGCGTGCCGATTATCTTCAACAAAGGTGGTGCCAAGCTGAAGATTGGTGAGAATGTCACAATCAAGAGTAGCTTTTTGAGTAATCTGGTTGGCCTTTACAGCCGGACGATTATTGTCACTCGTGCTCCGGGAGCAGAGATTGAAATTGGAGACAATGTTGGGATAAGTGGAGCAACGATTTACGCCCGGAAGAAAATCACGATTGGTGAGAACACTTGCATCGGTGGCAACTGCAAGATTCTGGACAACGACTTCCATCCTATCGAGGCAGAGGCAAGGAACAAACTGCTTCGAGATGAAAATGGAGGCGACAGTGATCTGGTGCCGAGCCGAGCAATTAAGATCGGTAAGAACTGCTTCATTGGGTGTAACAGTATTATCCTGAAGGGCACAGTGCTAGGCGATGGCTGTGTTGTCGGTGCCGGTGCGGTGGTTGCTGGAAAGTTTGAGGATAACTGTGTGATTGCTGGAAACCCGGCGAAGGTTATTAAGAGGTTGGAGGGCAATAAGTGATGAAGTACTTTGCCTTTCTCACGTTCCTTATCTTTGCAAGCTATCTGTTGGGGTTTATCAAGAAGACGGAAAAATATCAGTGGATGGACCGAAATTATACAACAGCAATTAAAGGTTTTTCTATTCTGACTGTTGTGTGGGCACACAGTGGAGCAAGGCTTTCCGTTGGTGGAATCCAATTCATTGCAGGAATAGGTGTGGCACTGTTTCTGATGTGCTCCGGATATGGATTAGAAGTTTCATATGAGAAGAACGGGCTAAAAGGCTTCTGGAAAAAACGTCTGCTGGGTGTATGTTTGCCGTTCTGGGTAGTAGAACTGGTAGGATTGTTTGCTACAGGGACATTCGCCGTCAAGACATATTTACTTGATTTCTGCTTTTTGAAGCCTGCAACAGGATATGGTTGGTTCATGGGCTATATCGTCATTTGCTATCTGATTTTCTACGCCGTAAAGAGGCTGATTAAAGATAGAAAAATGCAGATGTTGGCATTGTTCGGAGTATTTGCTATTTGGTTTGTGTTGGAGTCTGTATTCTTTGCAAATCCAGATATGCCGTTCCTTCGTGCAAGACAAATGCTGTCTTTCCCGGTAGGCGTATTGCTGGCATTGAACAAAGATAAGATTGAATGGACACTGACAAAAGCTAAAAATATCCTGATTTTAACGGGGGGGGGTACAGTGTGCCTTCTCTTCATGGCAATAACACAGCTGAATGTGGTTAAGAACCTGCCGTACCTTGTATCGAATGCGATGGCGTTGCTGACCTGCTTGCCGATGGCGGTAGGAATTATGGTATTTGGAAAATCGTTTAGTAGATTATTTGAAAATAGGACGTTGGCTGTGACCGGAATGATTTCGTATGAAATTTATCTGGTTCATGCTTTTACATTAGGAATAGTTAAGCCGTCAATAATAAGCGTTTTCGTATTTGTAGTAGTTACATATATATTCGCTTATATCTTACATATAGAGATAAGGAAAGTAAAAAATGACAGATTTAACAGTAGTTATACTGACAAAAAATGAAGAAAAGAATCTTCGAAAGTGTGTAGAGTCTTTTCGTGGAGTTGCTAAGAGGTTTGTTATTGTAGACAGCTTCAGCACAGATGGAACCGAAGCACTGTGTAAGGAACTGAATGCGGAACTTCAGAAGATTGGATCTGGTTTGGATTTTTACCAGAACAAATGGGTCTCTTATGCAGATCAGTTGAACTGGGGACTTCAGAATACTGGCATTGATACAGAATGGTCAATGCGTATGGATGCTGATGAAGAAATCATGGAAGACTTGGCAGCGGAAATTGATGAAAAACTCCCGAATGTCAAGGAACCTGTGAATGGCATCATTCTTCGCCGCAGAGTTTATTTTATGGGTCGCTGGATCAAGCATGGTGGTCGCTACCCGGAACTGTTGCTGCGCATCTTCCGAACTGGTAAGGCCTCCTGCGAGATGAAAATCATGGATGAGCACATGATTCTGTCCGAGGGGACAACGGTTGAATTCAAGCATGATTTGATTGACAACAATCAGAAGGATCTGGAATGGTGGACAGCAAAACACAATTGGTATAGTAACCGAGAAGTTTTGGATCACCAGATGACACTTGAAAATGCAATGGATGAAAGCCTTGAGCAAGACGGAACATCGTCTGGACAGGCCAAGATGAAGCGTGTGGTAAAGAATAGTGGCTATTATAGACTGCCGAAGTTTTTCCGTGCGCACTTATATTTCATCTATCGTTATTACATTAAGCTGGGCTTCTTGGATGGACCAGAAGGGAAGATATTCCACTTCCTGCAGGCGTATTGGTATCGCTTCTTGGTAGATGCCAAGATTTATGAATGCGAGAAAAAGGGTACTAAGATGAAGCCACAGGGAGATTTGAAAGCATAAGAGGAGACTGGAATGAGACGACTACTGGTTCTGTTAAAGAACTTATTATCTTTACCCAAACGGTTAGCAAGTCATATCGCACTATTTTGTGTTCTTCAGGAAGCTGTAGTCGATAAGACAGCGGCAATTTGCTCCGGGGTACGATTTTACAGAGGTAAGATTGGAAAATATTCATATATAGGCAATAACAGTTTTGTTAGCGATACGGATATTGGTAGCTTCACTTCAATATCAACAGACTGTTACATAGGAGGAACTTCGCATCCGACAGATTGGGTGTCAACATCTCCAGTTTTCCATAAATGGGAAAACATTATGAAGAAAAATTTTGCACGGCATGAATTTGATATCTTTAAACGCACGACTATCGGGAATGATGTGTGGATTGGAAACCGAGTTATGATAAAAGCCGGTGTGAAGATTGCAGACGGTGCTGTGGTTGGAATGGGCTCCATTGTGACAAAGGATATTGGTCCGTATGAAATATGGGCTGGAAATCCGGCAAGGCTGATTCGTAAAAGGTTTGAGGATGAAACTATTGATGCACTCGAAAAAATGAAATGGTGGGAATGGGACGACAATAAAATTGAAAAATATGCAGAGAAGTTTACGGTACCATCTGAACTAATCGAAACATGGGAGAGGTGATTCTGTGAGAAAGCTGTTGATTATAGGAGAATTTCCAGCTCCATATCGTGTGGAGGTGTTTGCTGGAATTGCTTGTAAATGGAATTCAAAGATATATTTTGAAATCGAACAAGATGCACAACGAACGCAAGAGTGGCTTTCCAGAATTGCAGTGGATTGCGAGATGCTGTCCACAAAAAAGGGAAAAAGGCAATTTTGGAATGATGTGAAGTTCATTAAGGATTTTGATGCGGCGATAATCTATAACAATTCCCTGAAATATTCTATTTTACTAGAATTAATTTGCAAAATAAGACGTATTCCTTTTTTTCTTAATTGTGATGGATGCAATGATATTGAGGAATCGAACTCTCTAAAGAAAGCAGTAAAATGCTTCTTGATGCGAGGAGCAACAGGATATTTTGCAGGTGGTCAGTCTGCAGTGAAATATTTTGAATACTATGGGGCAGACAGTAAAAGAATACATTTACATAACTTTACTTCACTCCATCAGGAAGATATCAATAAGAAACTCTTAACTGATGCTGAGAAAAACTGCCTGAAAGAGAGAATCGGGATGACTGGAAAATTTAATGTTGTTACGGTTGGCAGACATATTGAATGCAAAGGTTTTGATATTGTACTGAAAGCAGCAGAAAGAATTGGCGAATCCGTAGACTTTTATATTATCGGTGGTGAACCGTCTGCAGAAAATAAACAGTATAAAGAAGTACATAATCTTTCAAATGTTCATTTTGTTGATTTTCTAGGCAAGGATGAACTGAGAGAATACTACAACGCAGCAGACCTTTTTGTGCTTATGACTCGTGGTGATACATGGGGGCTTGTAATCAATGAGGCTATGGCGAATGGCCTTCCAATTATAACAACGAAGAGATGCGTGGCGGGCGTTGAACTTATTAAAGACGGAGAAAACGGCTACATTATTGATGTTGATGATACAGAGGCGTTGGTAAATAAGATCTTAAAGCTAAGGGATAATGAAGAGCTATGCAAACAAATAAGTTTTGCGAACATCAATAAAATGCAAACAAATACGGTGGATAACATTGTTAAAGGTCATATTCAAGTACTTGAAGAATTATTTGGTGAAACGGAGAAAAAAGAGTGATTGAGTTAAATCAAACTACATCAATTTTATTATACATAAATATTGTACTACTCGGGACATTCTCAATGTATCTTGCTTATCGGTATCGTTCCATGAGCAAAGCTTTTATCATTGTGACAATTTGCATTTTTGCGATTCCGGCAATGTTTCGCTATGATGTTGGAATTGATTATGTACAATATATCCCGGTTGTGAACATAATTGGAAACAATTCAAGCCTGAGTCGGGCATTAATGTTTACATATAAGGAGCCTACGCTGGGAGTTATTTTTTATTTTGCTTCATTAATATTTAAGAACATTAGAGTAGGATTTTCTATATATGCTTTGGCAACACAGATCTTATTTATTTTATCATGCTGGAAGTATCGAAAGATTGCAAAGCCGTACATATCCGTATTTATGTATGGGTGTCTGTATTATTACGGAACCTATAATACATTTAGACAAGCACTTGCAATAGCAATAGTAATATGGGGGCTAGAATATTTATTAAACAAGAGATATGTGCAGTATTTGATATGTGTCGCAATAGCAACATCTTTTCATTATTCAGCATTGATTTCACTTGTTCTGCTTTTCTATTTTAATCCATCTAAGGAAGGCAAACAAAAGACTGCTTTTAAATCATATGTGGTTCCTACAGTATGTGCACTGTTCATAACACAGCTGATTCCATTGGTGCGATACATCCCAATTCTGTCTGTCTACGCAAAGAGTTATATAAGAGAGTATAATTTTACATCAATGTTCACGGCAGGAACAATATTGGAGGTGTATATTACTTTAGGCTATATCTACTATAGGAAAAGATCCAAAGTTTCTAAAACGATAAATACCGTTCAGGAAGCAGTATTAGACAAGGCTTTTTATTGCCATGAACTTTTTTATGTTCTTGGATTTTTACTGGGAGATATTCAGAGAATAGGACAGTATTTTTTTGTGCCATATATTTTCTCAGTTGCAGTAATGTGTTCAACAAATTCAATTAACAGATGGAAGGTACCCGCGGGTAAGCTCATTGGTTTTTCATATGCAGCATTGATTTTATTATCGCAAGTGGTACAGGGGTACTTTGGAATAATGCCATATAAATTTTGGATGCCGTGAAAAAGAAAGTCGAGGTACAACGATGAATATAAAAAATAAAGTTTCAGTCATCATAACGACATATGGAAGAGATATCAATATAGTAAAAGAAGCTGTTGAAAGTGCTGACAATCAAACGGTTGATAATTTGGAGGTTCTTATTATTGATGACAATGGTTGCGGGACAAAGAAACAGCTTGAAAATCAAAAGTTTTTTTCTGAGAGTGGATATAGACGAGTAAGGTATCTTGCCAATAAAAAAAACGAAGGTGTTCAGTTTTCTAGAAATCGAGGCATTTTAGAGTCTGAGGGCGAGTTTGTTGCTTTTCTTGATGATGATGATGTGTGGTTTAAAGATAAGATTGAGAAACAAATGAAGCTAATGCTTGATACAGAGAACTGTGGAATGGTGTTCTGTGATGGATATTATATGCTAAATGATGGAGAAGTAACAACAAAAAAAGATCATAATCCGGATGCATTTAAACAAGAAATTACCCACAGAATGTTGTTAATGAATGATTATATTGGAACGACCTCTCAGGCATTAATTAGGAAGGATGCATTAGCTAAAGGTGGTTTATTTGATATTAATCTTCCGGCGCGTCAGGATTATGAAATGTGGCTTAGAATTTCAAAAAACTATACTCTGGCAGGTGTGAATGAACCACTATATTACTATAGGGTGCATGAAGGCGTACAAATTTCGAAGAGTAATAATAAAGCGTATATTGGATTGAGTGTTATACTGCGAAAATATGCAGATGAATATAAAGGGTATCCTGAAGCAAAAGCTAGATTGTTGTTGAAGATGGCAAAGCGTAAAAAAGATATGGGGGAACCACTTCAGACAGTGGGGCTAGTTATAAAAGCAGTTATTACATCACCCGGGTATATTTACAGAAGAATAGTAAAAAGAGAGATTTATTAAACGAGGACGAAGATGAAAATTGTACATTTAATGCAAGATGAAAAGTTTACAGATGGAATAGTTGGATTTTATAATGAGTTCTTTAACAATGGCGAACATGAAATAATTTACTTTTCAAGAAATAAGGGAAAAACTTGTATTCGAAGACAATTCTCAATTAAACAAACAGATTTTAATATAAATGAATATAAAGGTAGTGTGGCTTCATATCTGAATAAACTTAAGTGTGACTATATTGTTCTTCATAGCTTATTTTTTACTACAAAGGAGAAAATGGAGCTTTTACTTAATAAAAGCCTTATGAAAAAAGTGGTTTGGATTGAGTGGGGAGCTGATCTTTATTCTTGGAAACAAGAAAGTAGTTTTACCGGAAAAATAAAAAATGCTGCCAATTATAAATTGAGAGAATCTTTTGAGAACATTGTTTGCATCTTTCCACCGGATATCGATTATTTTAAAAATCAATTCCCCGATTCAAATAGTAATATATACTACGCCCCATATAATGGCTTTCCGGTTGATAAGGAGTTCTCAACGTATAAAAATGAATCAAGACTGAATCCGCATATTAAAGGTATAGAACCTGTGTATATTCAAATTGGTCAAAATAGCCTAACCACATTGAATCATATTAGAGTACTTAAAAATCTTAGTAAATTCAAGGATGAAAATATTAGAATAATTCTTCCACTAAGTTATGGTGGAACTAAGGAATATGCAGATGAAGTTGTAGATTATGCTGAAAGAGAATTTCCTGGAAAAGTAATTGCTCTTAGAAAATTTATGTCAAAAGAAGAGTACTTTAAACTGATTGAAAAAGTCGGAATTGCGATTTTTGATACAGATAGACAATGCGCACTTGGAAATATTGAAAGATTCTTTTTTAGAAATGTTAAAGTGTATCTGTCCGAAAATGGTGTTATGTACAAGTATTTTTTTGATTTGGGAGTACCAGTTCAAAAATGTGAAAGCATTAATAAGTTGAGCTTTGAAGAGTTTACTACACCGCCTGCAATAAAAAACAGAGAACTTTTTATGAAATATATAAAATCTTTGTCTAGCATTGATCAGACAGTAGAAAAATGGACATATATTTATGAAAGTTTGAGGCATTCAATGAATGAAAAGTGAAAATATAGTAAGTAATTTTATTTGGCGATTTGCAGAACGATGTGGAGCGCAACTAGTATCGTTTGTGGTTTCTATTGTGCTTGCGCGTATTCTTGCACCAGAAGATTATGGAACGATTGCGTTAGTCACAGTTTTTACCGCTATTCTACAAGTCTTCGTGGACAGCGGTTTGGGTACAGCTTTGATTCAAAAGAAAGATGCTGATGATTTGGATTTTTCATCAGTATTTTACTTCAATTTTGCTATGTGCCTTGTTCTCTATGCGATGATGTTTATTGCTGCACCATATATAGCAATTTTCTATGAGGATATGACGCTAACTTCTGTAATTCGTGTCTTAAGTCTCACGATTGTTATATCAGGTGTTAAAGGTATTCAGCAAGCATATGTTTCTAGGAATATGCTATTCAAAAGATTTTTCTTTTCAACAATTGGCGGAACTATTTTTTCTGCTTTTTTGGGAATCGGACTGGCTTTTTCAGGGTATGGTGTATGGGCATTGGTGGCGCAACAACTTTCCAATACAATGATTGATACACTAATTCTTTGGATTACAGTTAAGTGGAAACCCAAGAAAGAGTTTTCTTGGAAACGCCTACGAACATTGTTTTCATATGGATGGAAATTGCTTGTATCATCACTTTTGGACACGGTGTACAACAATTTGCGAAACCTCATCATTGGAAAGATGTATTCATCTGCGGATTTGGCATACTACAATCAGGGTGATAAATTTCCAAAGATTATTGTAACAAATATAAATACCTCTATTGACAGTGTTTTATTGCCGACAATGTCAAACGAACAAGATGACAGGAATCGCATAAAGAGCATGACACGCAGAGCAATTAAAACAAGTACATACGTTATGGCTCCGCTGATGATGGGCTTGGCTTTTTGCGCTGAATCAATTGTGAAGATTGTGCTTACTGATAAATGGTTGCCTTGTGTACCTTTTCTTCGTTTGTTTTGCATTACATATATGTTTTGGCCGGTACATACAGCAAACCTTAATGCAATCAAAGCAATGGGACGCAGCGATTGGTTTTTGAAGCTTGAAATTGTAAAAAAGATAGTAGGGTTGTTTTTTCTGTTGTCTTCGATGTGGTTCGGCGTTATGGCAATGGCATATAGCTTGTTGTTGAGTAGCATTTTGAGTCAAATTATAAATGCGTGGCCTAATAGGCAATTACTTGGATATGGCTATTTAGAGCAAGTTCGAGATTTTGCGTCAGGTATTTTACTGGCAATAGGGATGGGAATCTGTGTTTATTTCATAGGATTCCTTCCGCTACCAACAATTGTTACACTTTTAATCCAGATTATTATAGGTGCTGTAATTTATATTGGAGCATCTGCTTTATTAAAATTAGAGGAATTTGAATATATATTGGGAATGGCTAAATCATTCCTGAAAAAATAAGGAGGCCTTTTATATGGAAAACAAAATTTTAGTAACTCGTTCATCGATGCCGGAAATTGACGAGTATATGAATGAAATCACGCCTATGTGGGATAGCCATTGGCTGACAAATATGGGGCCGAAGCACAAAGAACTTCAAACTGAATTGTGCGAATATCTTGGAGTTGAAAACATTGATTTGTTAACGAACGGCCATATGGCATTGGAGCTTACTCTCCAAGCAATGAATCTGCAGGGAGAAGTCATTACAACGCCGTTTACATTTGCCTCTACAACGCATGCTATTGTTCGTAATGGTTTGACACCTGTATTCTGCGATATTGATCCTGAAACCTATTGCATGGATGCTAGTAAAATTGAAAAGCTGATTACAGATCGCACATGCGCTATTATGCCTGTTCATGTTTATGGTAACGTCTGTAATACGGAAGAAATTGAGCGTATTGCCCACAAATATGAGTTGAAAGTTATCTATGATGCTGCTCATACATTTGGGGAAACTTATAAAGGAAAGGGCATTGGCTCTTTTGGCGATGCGGCCTGCTTTAGTTTCCACGCAACGAAGGTCTTTAACAGTATTGAGGGAGGAGCGGTTTGCTTTAAGGAAAAACAACTTGGTCAGAAACTTTATGAACTGAAGAATTTTGGCATTCATGGACCTGAAGAAGTTCCGGCAGTCGGCGCAAATGCAAAAATGAATGAGTTCTGTGCAGCGATGGGCATTTGCAATCTTCGCCATGTGGACGATGAAATTGCGAAACGTAAAGCTGTAGTTGAACTGTACCGTGATCGTTTGAGTGGAGTGGATGGCATTCAGCTTAATTGTGTTCAAGATGATGTGAAGAGCAATTATGCATATTTTCCAGTGGTTTTTGAGGAAAGACTGTTTGGCGCAAGCCGTGCAGAAGTCTTTGACAAGTTGGCTGAAAATGGAATTGGAGCAAGAAAGTACTTCTATCCGTTGACGAATACGTTTGAGTGTTTCCATGGAAAGTATGATGTGACAAAGACTCCAGTTGCATTACATATTAGCAAACGGGTTCTGACCCTGCCGTTGTATGCTGATTTGGCATTGGAAGATGTCGACAGAATTTGCGATATTATTTTGAGCTGCAAATATTGATGAGGAAGATATAAGGAATATGGATAACAACACTATAGTAAAGAAAGTGGGGGGGGCAACGAGATTCTAATTTGGAATTATATAGAATAATCGTAATGCTTCTTATTGTCTCACATCATTTTGTGGTTAATAGTGGTGTTCTTGAAAAAATGTATGAGAATCCACTAAGTGCAAATAGCCTTTTTCTTTTTCTGCTTGGAGCATGGGGGAAAACTGGAATCAACTGTTTTATGATGATTACAGGATACTTTATGTGCAAAAGCAGAATTAATCTTGAAAAATATGTAAAGCTACTATTTGAAGTTGTCTTTTATAATGTTGTCATAGCAGTTGTTTTTGCAATAACCGGATACGGAACATGGAGGGAAATTATAGAGGCAGTCTTTGTTGTAAGGCGTGTAAACAATGGAGATTTTACGGCTTGTTTTTTAATTTTCTACTTGCTAATTCCTTTTTGGAATATTTTACTTAAAAGTATTAGCAAAAAGCAACATCAATATCTTTTGGCAATTTTGGGCTTTCTATATGTGTTTTTGGGAACCATGCCAGCATTTGGAGTGGTGTTCAATTATGTTTCATGGTTTGGTTTTCTGTATTTAGTTGCTGCATATATTAGATTTTATCCGTGTAAGAAGAAAAACTGGGGACTATATACAGGAGTCTTTATATTTGCGGGAATTCTTTCAATTATTGGTTGCCTTATATTAGGAAGTCGACTCGATAAGCAAATTGCGTATAGATTTGTGAGTGATAGCAATACATTTATTGCATTTGCTATTTCTGTATGCAGCTTTATGTTATTCAGGCAATGGAATATTGGATATAGTAAATTAATCAACATAATTGGTGGAAGCACTTTTGGAGTACTTTGTATTCATGCCAATTCAGATAGTATGAGAAATTGGTTGTGGAAGGACGTAGTTGATGTTGAAGGTCATTACACTCTTTCAAGTATGAGTTTAGTTGTATATTCGATTGTTTGTACTGTATTAATTTTTGCTTGCTGCACTCTGTTAGACATCATCAGAAAACGATATTTTGAATCCTTTGTGATGGCTACGTTAACTAGGAATGCAGTATTCAAGCGTATGCAAGAAAAATTTGAAATTATCAACGAGCGTAGCTCAGATTCAAAGTAGAGGTAGTAAAAGTGAATGTGATGTTAACATCTGTAGGCAGAAGAGCCTATATGGTAAAATATTTTAAAGAAGTGCTCGGCACAGATGGAAAAGTTTATGTGTGCAATTCGGATAATAAGTCAATCGCATTTAAATATGCAGATGAAAAGGTTATTTCTCCGTTGATTTATGACGAAAACTATATTCCATTTTTGATTGACTACTGCCAGAAAAATGCGATTGATATAGTAATTTCTTTGTTTGATATTGATCTCCTTATGCTGGCAAGGCACAAAAAAGAATTTGAAGAAGTCGGCACCAAAGTGATTGTGTCGGAGCCGCAGATTGTAGAAGTGTGCAATGACAAATGGAAAACCTATAATTTCTTGAAGGATAACGGCTTCAATGCACCATTATCGTTCTTGAAAATGGATGAGGTTATAGAAAAGATTGCTGTTGGTGAGTTAAGCTATCCGATTGTAGTCAAGCCTCGGTATGGTTGCGGTTCTATCTCTGTTGCAATTGCTCATGATGAGGAGGATTTACGGTATCTGACCAAAAAAGCAAATGAGGATATTGCAGGCTCATATCTAAAGTATGAGTCGGCAGTGACGGAGGAAAAAGTTATCTACCAAGAATGTCTCAAGGGACAGGAATATGGTGCAGATATTATTAATGATCTTCACGGCGAAACGCAGAATGTAATTGTCCGAAAAAAGCTCGCAATGAGATCCGGAGAAACTGATATTGCACAATTGGTTGATGAGCCGATTATCAAGAATACCCTCCTTCGACTTGGAAGTTATACAAAGCACATTGCCAATATGGATTGTGATGTGTTCTTGGTAGATGGCGTGCCCTATGTACTCGAAATGAATGCGCGTTTTGGTGGCGGCTATCCGTTCTCACACATGGGGGGATGCAATTTGCCAAAGGCAATAGTAGATTGGGCTAAAGGGAAAAAAGTTGATATGAGCGTGATATCAGCCATGACGGGCATTACTGGATATAAGGAAATCTATATAACAAAAATCTGATATGAGAAAGAAGAATGAACATGATAGGAACGCCAAGATATGTAGTGCATTTCTGCCAATTCAGAAAGAATTGTACGGAAGTTATGACAGGCTTTAATGCTGCGTGGGGGAGACCGTCCGAAAACTAGGATGAGTGTTCACTAAGATTAGGATTGATTCACTCATATGAGTGTTCAATATAAATGAAAAATGTACATTGAAAACTGAATAAAGTACACAGAAATCATGCATCTATAGTTCAAATATAGTATAATAAACAGAGAAAATATTTTGTTCCGAGGTGTAGTGAGATGCCATATGTTTCAGGTTTTGACCGTAATCAGATGATGTGCTGTTCATGGGATGCATTTGTAGATGAAGAAAGTATTGCAAGAATCATCGATGCATTTGTAGAACATCTTGATATAAAAAAATACGGAGTAAAAACAGTGGCAGCAGAAGGACGTCCATCATACGATCCCAAAAGCCTTTATAAACTCTATATTTATGGAAGCCGAAAAGGAATCCGTTCTTCACGAAAACTGGCAGAAAGTTGTAAAGTAAATCTTGAAGTGAAATGGATGACTGGCGGAGTGGAGCCTGATTTCCGCACGATCGCAGATTTCAGGAAAAATAACATAGACAGTCTGAAAGAAATTTTTCATGAATTTAACCGTCGGATCTCCGGTGCAGTGGAATGGGGCTTTTCGTCCGTGGACGGAACAAAGATCCAGGCCAATAATTCGAAAGACAATAACTTCACAAAAAATAAGCTGGATGACCGGATCAAGTGGCTGAATGGACATACAGATGAATATCTGCGTATACTTAACGAAATGGATCAGCAAGAAGAAGCAGATGAAATTCAGGGAGAACTAACCAGAGCAGAGCTTGAGGCTAAATTAAAAGAGGCACAGGAACGGCTTGCGAGATATGAAGGATACCAGAAACTGATGGAAGAAACCGGAGCATCGCAGCTGTCGATCACAGATGCAGACGCAAAGCTTATGAAGAATAAGAATGGGTTTGCGGTAGCATATAATGCTCAGACAGCAGTGGATTCAGAAACCCATCTGATCCGGGATTTCCAGATGACAAATCAGGTGACGGATCATGGTTTATTGGAAAGCACTATGTCAGAAGTGAAAGAAGCAGAGCCAGAAAAAATCGTAGAGGTAGTGGCAGATAAAGGCTATGAGGATACAGAAGATATGGTGGGCTGCCTGGAGAATGGTATTATTCCCCATGTCATAACAGATGACGGGAAAGATGGTTACGAAATCGAAATACCTTATGAAGAGTCGGAAGCTGATCTTGCCAGCACAGATCCTGAGGAATTAAAGAAAGCACTGCATGCAGGACAGATACCAGAAGCTTATGAGTCGGTAATACAGGATATGAAAGTAGAGACAGTGCGCCGGAAAGTGGTAGATGAAAAACCGGAAAAAAGCGGTGTATATGGAAGTCAGGAAGAAATGCTGGAAAAGGCGAAAACAGGATGTTTTGTCAGAGATCCGGAACGGAATCTGGTATATTGTCCTGCAGGAGAAATCCTTAGACAGAAATGTATAAAGAAGAATGGAAATATCCGTTATGCAAACAAAAATGCGTGTAAACATTGCCCGAACCGGAATAAGTGTTACAAAGGAAAAGGCGAGTGGAAAGAAATTGATTTTACAAAAGATCAGTTGGAGAAACCTTGTAAAGACTGGCTGAAAGCAGAGGGAAATGCACCAGAAGAAACAAAGCCAAAAGAAAAATGGCATTACGAAAAGAGACAGGTTGTAAAGTTCTTTCTGAAACCGGACAGGGAGAAAACAAACCAGAGGATGTGTCTGTCGGAACATCCATTTGGAACTATAAAGCGTGCAATGGGAGCCACTTATTTTCTTCTAAAAGGAATGAGAAAAGTGGCTGGGGAGTTTGCGCTCTTTTGTCTGGGATATAACCTGGAAAGAGCCAAGAATCTTCTTGGATTTCATAAAATGATGGAATTAATGGAACAGGCATAAGCCTCTTTCTCAATCCTGTGTATTTTATTCAGTTTTCAATGACACAGATTTGAAGAAAGGGGCTAAATTTATGCCTGAAAATCAAGTTTTCGGACAGGCTGGGGGGGGATACCGCAGTAACTCCCAGAAAAAACTGATATTAAGAATAATAACCGTTATATTGGCAATACTGCTGGGCGTCCTTCTATGGATGAATAAAGTCAGTGAAGACAAGAAATCTGCAGAACTTCGGGCACTTAACAAGAAGCTTTTTCAGGAAGAACAAGAAGAGGCAGAGGCACTGAAGCAGAAAGAAGCAGAGGATAGCTTCTATCAGAAACTGGCAGATGGCTTTGATGTGAATGTGCTGGTCGTAGGCGATTCGATTGCGGAGAACGGTCAAGGCGAAAATGGCTGGTGTACGCTTCTTCAGAACAATCTGAGAAAGACCTATGGCAACAGCGTGTCCTTTACTAACGTCTCTATGGGCGGCAATGCTTCTTATGCCGGTTATGTACGGACAATGGCTCTGAACGATGATGTGGGCTATGACTTGGCGATTATCTGCTATGGTCAGAATGACGGTACAGATGGCTTTTCTACGAACTACGAATCCATCATCCGAGCTATTAAAAACAAGTACCCGGATTGCTCCATCATTTCAATTTTGGAATCTTCCCAGCGAACTTATACAGAGAAGATGACTACGATCCAGAGCATCTGCGAGCATTATTCTATTCCGGTAGCGGATACAATCGCGGCCTTTAACGATTCTGGAAAAGCCTATGATGACTTAACAGGTGATGGCGTTCATCCGAACGATGCAGGACAGGAAATCTACTTTGAGACGGTCAAGGCAGTTATTGATGATAACGTGACTGCTTCCACCGGAAAGATGACAGACATTGATGTGATCAATGCCGATGTGCATAAATTCGATAACTTCGTCTGGTACGATGCAAACTCAGATTTTGAGCGTGTGGATGACACTACCTTTACCATTAGCGTAAGCGCAACTGGCATCTTAGGCATTGATTATACCTTTGAGTCAGGCGACAACAAAGCAGACATCTATGTGGATGGAGAACTATATAAATCCCCGACCGTAACATTCAATTATGATTTCTCTCAGAGACATATTTTGGTAGTAAGTGATGATTGCACTGTGAAAAGTGAAATTAAGGTCGTGTTCAATACGAAAGAGCAGGCGGATGGTTTCAAAGGAATGTGCTTCAGCTGGGAATAAAGAAACAAGAACAATCTAAGAACAAAGGCCGTGTAGTTATATCTACACGGTAGCTGCTCGAAAAATGCACACCGCTACGAGGTGAGCAGCAGGCAACACAGCGGAGGCTGTGGCTAAGAGGCAATTATCTTACTGTAGGTTTAGGCTAGCACAGCTAGGGAGAGCAGGGGTTCCAGGCATAGTTTTAGTGTTCATCGGTCTACTGTTGATAGGTTGTTCAGTAAACTATTTGAAAAATGGTTCTACAAATAATCAGGAGGGAATGCCAATGAAAACCAGAATGAAAAATGGTTTCGACTACATCACCATAGCAACTTTGTACATTGTGGGGACCGTGGGTGTTAATCACTTGTCAGGAGCTCTGTCGGCCTAAGCCTATTGTGAGAAAAGCAGGGACAAGAAAAGAGTAGAGAAAAGGATGTCCGAAGGAATCCAAAGGGCGAGCGGAAAGCCCTTTGGTCCGAGAAAATCTAAAGATTATCTAAAAGGCAGAACCAATGTGGGATTGAGCTTGGCAGGGAATAACTCTATGAAAATAAACAATAAAGACTTTCAAGATTGGACTGAAGAAGATCTTAAGGTCCTTCTTCACAATGATGCCTATAGGGAAAACAATTCCATCGACTATAAAGTCGATTTTGCACCGCTTAAATGTGAAAACAAAAACAAAAAGAAAGAAAAGCAAGCCGAATTCAGAAGCGATGTGTGTTCTTTTGCAAATGCAGATGGCGGCTATATCTTCTATGGTATTGGTGAGGACGCTGGTATGGCCGGTGCGTTGGTAGGAATTCCGGTATCTAATCCGGATCGCTTTGAATTGGATCGTAGAAATGAATTGCAATCAGTACGACCAGTGATGCCAGAAGTAGAGTTTTCCTTCGTAAGGATGAGTAATGAAAAATATGTGGTGATTCTGTATATTCAGCGTGGTTTGTATAAGCCATACATTACGGAAGAACCGGAAGGTGATTTTCACTTCTATATAAGACATGGAAATAAGAAACAGGCGATGAGTTATACAGAAATGCAGAATGCTTCTACATCTGCAAGAAGTGGGTTCGCTGCGGGCTACACACCCACATACCTCGACCCGAACAGACCTTGTGTCATTTCTATGCTTTGTGGTCTTATCTGGAAAGCTCTGGTGGAAGAGATGGGACTTCCTTATGCGTATGACCATTTCGCAGAAGGGGAGAGCCCTGATCCACCGTTTATCTGCTTCCTGTATCCGAAAGCCGAGAATTTCGGTGCGGATAACCTTGTGTACCATCACTTTAATCGGCTGGACATCGAGGTCTACACCGATTACAAAGACCCGGATATGGAAGCAAATATTGAAGAAGTCCTGACCGCACACGAACTCTACTATGAAAAAAGTGAGGTCTGGATCGAAACCGAAAAGATGTATGAAGTCCTGTATGAGCTGACCGTGTGATGCTCATGCAGGATATTTTTATGGGAGGAACACTATGTCGAAGAAAAGCAATAAGGTCAAATTTGGCCTGAAAAACTGCCACTATGCAAAGGCAACCTTTGACGAAGATGGCAGTGTCACCTATGCAAAGCCGGTTCGCATCCCCGGTGCAGTCAGTCTTTCTATGGATGCCAATGGCGAGATCGAGCCGTTCTATGCGGACAATATTGCCTACTATGTCGTGAATAACAACTCCGGCTATGAGGGTGATCTGGAGATCGCGCTGATCCCGGAGAGTTTCCTCACGGACATCATGCACGAGGAGCTGGATGGCAACGGCGTGCTTGCTGAGAACGCCAATGTGGAACTGGAGCATTTCGCCTTCCTGTTCGAGTTCGATGGTGACCAGCGCCACATCCGTCATGTGCTGTACAACTGTGTGGCAAGCCGTCCGTCCATCGAGGGTGAGACCAACGAGGACAGCAAGGAAGTCAAGACAGACACCCTGAACCTGCAGGCAACCCCTCTGGCAAACGGTTATGTCAAGGCAAAGACCGGTACCAACACCACCGATGATGTCTATAACAAGTGGTACGATGCGGTCTACGAGCCGCAGGCAGAAGCTGTGGACACCGAAGACACCAGCCACACCGAGGAGCCGCAGGGCTAAGTGACCGACACACACTGCAGGGCTTCGGCTCTGCTTACATTATTATAGAGAGGTATATGATTATGAAGAAGATTTTTCCTTTGTTCGCAGTGATCATCGTTCTGGTGCTGGCTGTCTGCTCGTTCCACATCATCCCCACCGGCTACACAGGCGTAAAGACCAGCTTCGGTCAGATCCAGGAGACCACCATTCAGAGTGGCAAGCTCAACTTCTGCATTCCCTTTGTGCAGAGCATCCACAAGGTCAACAACAAGCAGCAGGATAAGCACATTGAAGCACAGGTCTGGGGCGAAGCCTCTGACAAGACCCCTGTGTATGCCGCTGATGTGATCGTGACTTATCAGGTGCTTCCTGAGAAGAGTGCCTGGCTGTATGCGAATGTGTCCGACATCAAGAATCTAGTCGGTGACGAGCTGGTGGCATCTGCCATTAAGTCTGCGATGGCTGAACTTGGTCCCAATGAGGTGACTAACCGCACTAAGATCGAACCTTTGGCACAGCAGAAGCTGGCAGAATCACTTGTGCAGAAATATGGAGAGGACGTTGTGTTCGTAAACAAGGTCGTCATCAACGACATGAATTTCGAGGATGCCTATAACGAAGCCATCCAGCAGAAGTCCATTGCACAGCAGAATGCAGATAAGCAGAAGATCGAGAATGAAGCGGCCATTGCCAAGGCGGAAGCAGATAAGCAGGTGGCGATCACCAATGCAGAGGCGGAAGCCCAGAAGACTTCCATTGCCGCAGATGCACAGGCAGAGGCAAACCGCAAACTGGCAGAAAGCCTGTCCGATACGCTGATCGAGTACCAGAAGATCCAGAAGTGGGATGGCAAGTTGCCGACTGTGAGTGGCAGTAATGCACTGGTCAGCATTGACCCGGCAGAGTAAGAAACACGATATATGGCAGGGCTTCGCTCTGCCAATTTTACATGAAATTTTGGAGGATTACGATTATGGCAGTTACAAAGAAAATCGAGATTGATGGCAAGGAAGTCACCTTTAAGGCAAGTGCCGCCGTGCCTCGCCTGTACCGCATCAAGTTTGGCCGTGATATCTACAAGGACCTGCGCCAGCTGGAAAAGAGCGTGGGAGAGAACGATGAGGACAATTCCAACCTTGATCTGTTCAGTCTGGAGATGTTCGAGGATCTGGCATGGCTGATGGCCCGTCATGCTGACCCTGCGAATGTGCCGGACAGCCCGGAGGAGTTCCTGGACCAGTTCAATACCTTCTCCATCTATCAGATTCTGCCCCAGCTGATCGAACTGTGGGGCCTGAATGTGCAGACCGAGGTGGAATCCAGAAAAAACCTCGCAAAAGTGAGCGGGAAATGACCACCCCGCTCTTTCTGCTGCGCTGTGTACAGCTCGGTATCAGCATCGCCGACCTCGACCTGCTGACCATCGGGTTAGTCAATGATATGTTCACGGAACGGCAGAACGACGACTATCCGTACAAAGAGCTGGCAAGTCAGTCGGATTTCGACCGGTTCTAAAGCAAAAAAACAGACGACCGTGCTTATATTGTGAACGAAATAAGCACGGTCGTCGAGTGAGCGTAAAGAAAAATCCCGCTCAGCCGTTGATGACTGGGCGGGAAAGTCTTTATCGTTTGTATTGAGTCAGTTTCATCCAATTACTTGGAAAGCCAAGCTTATCATACAGTTGCTGCTGCGTGAGTCGGGAGCTTTCTTTTTGATATGTGCGAATGAGGCTAACAAGGCTTTTTTTGAATTTCTTAAAGCTATCGTCAGAGAGAAGATAGCGGAAGGCTATAACTAAAGCGAAATAATCTCGTTTTCCCTGAGTGTACTGTGTTCCAGTTTTGGGAATATTGAGTTTGCGATGAAGATTGGTGTCCGGAATATCACGGCGAGAAGAGAAACAATAAAGACACTCATTGTGTGCGCATACGTTTCTGTAAAAGGTTAAACATCTTAAGAACTGTTCCAGTTCCTTTTCGTTTACATGAGGATATTCTTGGGCAACAGCACTTTGCAGGGAGAAGGGCAAAAGCGAATACATTTTAGATATTTGCCCAAAAGTCAATGCATTCACAGCAACCCAAAGCGGAACATTTTGATGTGCATTTCGCTGATGGACGAGATACGAATGATCTGTATCTCGAATGGCTATTTTACTGAGAATATTCGTTAACACTGCGATATCGCGAGCATATTTCGGTTCAGAACGGTAGCTTGCAGTTGATATGTAGTGAGTTTGACTATCCCCGTGATGCTGACAAAAACAATAGGAAATAACCTGACGAATTTTCATTTCTACTTCGCACAGGTATTTAAAAGTAAGTTCTCGGAGTTCTCTGTCAAACTTATAGAGAGCATAGATGTCCTCAAAAGTAGTATTAATGTATTTCCGAGTCATGGGGTTCTTAAATGGATATTTATAACCACCAATAAGGGAAAAATAGCCGATGTTAATTAAAGATTCCTTGGTGATGGTTTCATCAGAAATAATGAGTCCCTTTTGATTCTTAAGAATATCTATTTGCTGATCGTATGTTCTAAAGCGATCATTCTGTAATTGATTAGGCATCTCCTTTGCCTCGCATTCGGTAAACTCGTGATAAAAAGAAAAGAGGAGGGCCAACAGGTCCTCCCCCCGGTCTCAGTCCTCGCGAGTATCTGAAACCTGATCACTGAAGCATAGTATAGCAGTTTGCATCTAAAAAGTCAAGACTTTGAAGAGAAAAACCGCAACGTTGCTTCGTGATTATTATATGCTGAACAATTTGAATTGATACACAGTATTTGCCTGTCTGTTTTACGCAGATGGGCTTTTTTCATGCCCAAAACGAGGAGGTGGTCATCCGCATGGCATCCAGAATCCAGGGCATCACCGTTGAGATCGGCGGCGATACCACAAAGCTCTCCAAAGCACTGGAAAGTGTAAACAAGTCTATCAAGGGGACGCAGTCCGGACTGAAGGATGTCAACAAACTCCTGAAACTGGACCCCTCCAATACAGAACTGGTCGTCCAGAAGCAAAAGATGCTCAAGGATGCCATTGAAGCTACCAAAGAAAAGCTGGCAACTCTGAAGACTGCCGCACAGCAGGCAAATGAACAGCTTGCCAACGGTGAGATCACCCAGCAGCAGTACGATGCCCTCCAGCGTGAGATTGTGGAGACCGAACAGAATCTACGATCCCTACAGGATCAGGCAGCGACCACGAATGCGACTCTTGCCAAGATTGATGAAGCCGGAGAAAAGCTCCAGAACATCGGATCTTCTGTGGAGAATGTCGGCAAGAAGTTCCTGCCGGTGACTGCCGCTGTAACGGGTCTTGGCACTGCCGCAGTGAAGACCGCAGCCGATTTCGATTCCGAGATGAGCAAGGTCTCCGCCATTTCCGGTGCAACAGGGGATGACTTTGACCAGCTTCGTGCGAAAGCCCGTGAGATGGGTGCGAAGACCAAGTTCTCCGCATCCGAGGCTGCTTCGGCGATGGAGTATATGGCCATGGCCGGATGGAAAACGGGGGACATGCTGAACGGCATCGAGGGTATCATGAACCTCGCGGCGGCTTCGGGTGAAGACCTCGCCACGACCTCAGATATTGTCACTGATGCTCTGACAGCTTTTGGCTTATCCGCTGCGGATTCCGGGCATTTTGCAGATATCCTTGCAGCTGCGTCCTCCAATGCGAACACCAACGTCTCTATGATGGGCGAGACGTTCAAGTACTGTGCGCCTATCGCTGGTGCGTTGGGATTCTCAGCAGAGGACACGGCAGAAGCCATCGGCCTTATGGCAAACAGTGGTATCAAGGCTTCGCAGGCTGGTACGTCCCTTCGTACCATTATGAATAACCTTTCCGGTGAAGTGACCTTTGTGGGCAAGAACATCGGAGAGGTTACGATTGCGACCAGCAACGCAGATGGCAGCATGAGAAGCCTGAACGATATCCTTGCGGACTGTCGTGTGGCATTCTCCGGGCTGTCGGAATCTGAGAAAGCAGCCAACGCAGAGGCACTGGTCGGCAAGAATGCCATGTCCGGCTTCCTTGCCCTGATGAATTCCAGCGAGACGGACATCAACAAACTGCGTGGTGCCATTGAAAACTGCGATGGCGCATCCGAGAGCATGGCAGAGACCATGCAGGACAATTTAAATGGTCAGCTCACCATCCTGAAATCTCAGCTGGAGGAGCTGGCTATTTCTTTTGGCGACATTCTGATGCCCACCATCCGAAAAATCGTATCTGCTGTGCAGCAGTTCGTGGACAAGCTGAACAGCATGGATGAAAGCACCAGAGAAACGATCATCAAGATCGGACTCTTGGCGGCATCCATTGGCCCGCTGCTCATTGTGCTGGGCAAGACCATATCGACGGTCGGCACAGCGATGCGGGGATTCAGTTCTCTTGCAAAGGGTATCCGGCTTCTCATCACCCATGTGGGCAGTGCCAGCGGTGTGTTCAGTAAGCTGGGTGTGGTTTTGGGTGGTCTGTCCGGCCCGGTCGTAGCAGTGGTGGCGGTCATCGGTACGCTGGTGGCAGCATTCATGAATCTTTGGAACACCAACGAGGAGTTCCGTACTGCCATTACCGGCATCTGGAACGATATTGTTTCCAAGGTGAAAGCGTTCTGTGATCAGCTGACACAGCGGATCAACGGGCTGGGCTTTGATTTTAAGGATGTCACTGAGGTACTGAAAGCAGTATGGGATGGCTTCTGTCAGGTGCTTGCACCGCTGTTCGAGGGAGCATTCCAGAATATTTCGACCATCCTCGGTGTGGTTCTGGATACCTTACTGGGACTGTTCGATGTCTTTATGTGGATGCAGATGGATATGAGGAGTATCCGGTCGGGACAGGCCAGACAATAGAAAAACTGTCGGATACGATCAAGGCTGTGGCGCAGGCAAATAATGTGGCAGTCTGTGATCTCTGGCATGAGAGTGGGATCAATCGTAGGACTTGGAGTGTCTTTGGCGCACAGAAGAATGCTGTGAACGAGCAGTATGCCAAATACCAGCTGGATGCATCCGGCAGGGTGGTTGGAAGTGTACCACAGCGGTATGTGAACGGACAGTCCTATTATCAGAAGCGGAACGGCAGTATCGTATTGGAAAAATACACAGGTTCTTCGCCGTACCCGTTTAATGGCGACCAGCTCCATTGCAGTACAGAAGGCTACGCCAGAATCGGAGAATGTGTGGTAGGATCTGTGATCCGGACATTCGGAAAATAAATTTCCACTGATTTTCACGCAAAGTGTCTGTTATTTGCTGTGAAACGGTGTTCATTATAGAAGGAGTATTTTTTTTCGTAAGGGCGGCAGAGAAACCGCCTGTTTTTTATGCCCAAAAGGGGCTGGAAAGGACAAGATTATGCAGAATGTGATCGATAAGATTGAGTGGATGTTCGCAGGTCTGGGTGGTTTCCTGGGCTGGTTCTTCGGCGGATTTGATGGCTTCCTCTATGCACTGGTGGTGTTTGTGGTCTGCGACTACTTCACCGGGGTGCTGGCAGCAGCCATCAAGCATGAACTTTCTTCTGAAGTTGGCTTTAAGGGGATTGCCAAGAAGGTGTGCATCTTCGTACTGGTTGGCATTGCCAACATCATTGACACGCAGATTCTTCAGAATGGAGCGGCCATCCGTACAGCAGTGGTATTTTTTTATTTGGCAAATGAGGGCCTGAGCTGTCTTGAAAATGCAGCTGTCATTGGCCTTCCGGTGCCGGATAAGCTGAAGGAGATGCTGGCACAGCTGAAGGAAGAAAAGAGCGATAAGCAGAACAAAGAGTAAGGAAAACGGGGAGAGGTGATGAGTCTCTCCTTCATTAGTAGGAGGAAAGCAATATGAGTAAGAAAGAGTATCCCGCAAAGCTGACAAACGGCTATTATCGTGTGCGTGAAGTCTGGGAAGATGAGGCATCCCAGTTGGGAGCGTACCGTCTGCTGGCGAATGCAAAAGCCAAGTGTGATGAAAACCCCGGCAGCCGTGTGTTCGACAATGACGGCAACGTGATCTATCCGGAAGAGGCTGTACCAGATACTGGTGCAGATGAGAGTGAAGAGAAAGCAGTCGTGGACGATATCCCGGAAGAAAAGCCGGAAAACACAGTCCCTGTGGAAGATACCCCAGCGGAGAAAGAAGCAGAGGCTGAAGTGGATAAGAACGAGTTCCCGACTGCAGAGGAGCTTCCGGCAACCATTGCCTACGGCAAACTCAAGACCCTCATGAATATCCGGGAGATGCCGGACACTGGCGCAGAAGTCGTGACCGTTTACAAAAGGAACACACTGATTGAAATCGTGGAATTCTGTGCGGGCTGGCTGAAAATAAAGTGTCCGGAAGCAGTGAGTGGTCTGGCCTATGTTCTTAACAGTGCGGATACCTATGCCTTCACAGCCAGCAAGATCTATACTGTGGTTCCCGGTGATAATCTTTGGAAGATCGCGGAAAGGGAACTGGGGAGCGGCGGCCGCTGTGCGGATATCCGTGTGCTGAATGGGCTGACTTCCAACGCCATCCGGGTCGGCATGAAACTGCTGATCCCTTAAACGGCACAATTCGACACATTTTTAGGACTTCAATTTCCTGATGCCGAAAGGTATACTTGGGAAAAGGAGAGTGTTGGAAATGAATGAAAAGCTCATGGCTGAAGATGTGTTAAGACCGTATGGCATTACGCTGTACTATAAGGGATGTGAGTATCTGAGGGATGCAATCGTCCTGCATTGGCATCGGCCGGATCTAAAACCAGGTCAGCTCTTACAGTATGTTGCAGACAGGAAAGGTGTTAAGAAGAGCGGTGTCCTCAGTGCCATTTCCACAATTTCCAGTGTAGCATGGAAAGTGAATGGGATAGGCGGTGAAAAGCCGATGTCAATCATGAAGTTTGTCTGTAGGATATTGGAAGAAGCAGACAGGAATAGAGAATAACCAATAGACCTAAAGGGGACTCGGAGTGATCCGGGTCTCTTTTCTTTTATGGAGGAAATCATTATGGGATATACCAATAGTCCACTCGTTGTTTACACCAAACTCTCCCCGAACCATTCCGGGCAGCGTACCCACAGCATCGACCGTATCACTCCGCATTGCGTGGTTGGTCAGCTTTCTGCAGAAAGCATCTGCGGCTGCTTTATCAGTTCATCTCGGCAGGCAAGCTGCAACTACGGCATCGGTACGGACGGTCGTGTGTCGCTTTGTGTCGAGGAAAAGAACCGCAGCTGGTGTTCGTCCAGCAGGGAAAATGACCAGAGAGCAGTCACCATCGAATGTGCCAGTGACATGAATGAGCCGTATGCCATGAACAGTGCTGTATATGACTCTCTCGTCAAGCTCTGTATCGATATCTGCAAGCGTAACGGGAAGAAGAAGCTCCTGTGGCTGGGTGATAAAAATAAGACACTCAACTATGCTCCGGCGGCAGATGAAATGGTGCTGACCGTTCACCGCTGGTTTGCCAACAAAAGCTGCCCTGGAAACTGGCTGTATGCCCGCATGGGTGATCTGGCCGCAAAGGTGACTGCAGCACTGGGCGGTTCATCCTCATCTGGCATGCAGGCTTCTTCGCTGAAAAATCTCTCGGAAGCAGAAGCTGTGGCAAAGATCGGTCCGCTGTTTACTGCAAACCAGAAAACCAGTGGCATCCTCGCTTGCGTGTCGATGGCACAATTCATTCTGGAATCTGGCTACGGTAAGAGTGAATTGGCACAGAATGCCAATAACTGCTTCGGCATGAAAACCTCGCTTTCCGGGAACAGTTGGAGCGGCAGCAGTTGGGATGGCAAGTCCTTCTATACCAAGAAAACACAGGAGCAGAATGACGATGGCTCGATGGTCACGATCACCGCTGACTTCCGCAAGTATGCTTGTGTGGAGGATTCCATTGCCGACCATGCGGCTTATCTGCTCGGTGCGATGAATGGCAGTAAGAAACGCTATGAAGGTCTGGCCGGCTGCACGGATTACAAGAAAGCGGTACAGCTGATCAAAGATGGTGGTTATGCGACCAGTCACACTTATGTACAGAACCTTTGCAGTATCATCGAGCGTTGGAATCTCACGCAGTATGATGTGGCAAAGGCTTCTGAGGGTACGGTTATCTCCGGTTGGTACCGTGTCCGCAAAAGCTGGCAGAATGCGGCTTCCCAGAAGGGCGCATTCCATGACCTGGCTTACGCAAAGCAGTGTGCGGATGCCAATCCGGGATATTTTGTGTATGACCCGGCGGGTAAGGCAGTCTACCCGGAAGTTAAGGTAAACTGCCCGTATGCGGTACGGGTTTCCATCAGTGACCTTAATATCCGTAAGGGACCTGGTACGAACTACGCTAAGACCGGGCAGTACACCGGAAAAGGTGTATTTACAATTGTAGAGGAAGCAGACGGTGAGGGAGCAACCCGTTGGGGTCTGCTGAAGGCCTATGCCGGTAAGCGTAATGGCTGGGTCAGCCTTGATTTTGCCAAGAAACTGTAAGAAATGCGGCTCTGTCTTTTCAGGCAAGGCCTTTACATATTGGATGGTGCAGATAGGACAATAATCGGGTGAATTATTCTCCGTCTTTCTGCACCGAAATTACTTGATATTATCACGCAGTAGAGGGAATATGTGACTGCCCGAAGAGAAAAGCAGATGGGCGGAAAGGAGAGAACAAGATGAGTACAGCAAATGATTTTTTGCAGAAACTTCAGAGTGCAACGGTGAAAAGCACCGTACAGCAGAAACAGAAGAGTCGTCCGAATGCTTCGGCAGCCGAACTCTCAAAGCTGTTGATGGCAGCGACCGGACAGGGCGAATCTGTTCTGCCGGAAACCACATCTGTGACTCAGATGCCTGTGCAGGAAAAGAAATCCCATGAAGCGGTGAAGGAAAAAAGTGGTGCAGCTGACCTATCTGATAAGAAGGCGGCTGCATCTTCTTTTTTGCAGGAAAGCGTTGTGCGCCAAGAGATGTCTACCCAACAAAAAGAGAAAAAGACAAAGTTGCCGTTATCCGAATCCAAGGAAAACGGAGATGCCGGAATTGCTTCCCTGATCCAGAAGGCGCTGGCTGCAAAGGAGAAAATGCAGCAGGCAGTTCCTGTTATGGAACGGGTCGGTGGGTTGAGAAGCGAGTTCGAGGCGGTCTTCCAGCCACAGGCAGAAGCAATGAAAGAAGAAAGTGGATTTATTTCCACAGCTTCTTTTCGCAGGACAAAGGAAAAGGAAGGGCATCTGAATGTAGCCGCTTACATTCGAGTTTCCACTGATTCCAGTGACCAGGAAAACTCCTACGAAACGCAGGAACGGTATTTCCATCAGCTGATCGAAAACAATCCAGACTGGAATCCAATCGGGGTTTACTCCGATTATGGGATTTCAGGAACGGTCAAGGATAAGCGTGTTGGATTCAAAAGACTTCTGCGGCACTGCAGGGAAGGGAAAATAGACCGTATTGTATGCAAGTCGATTTCCCGTTTCTCCAGAAATACGGCGGATTTTATGACCGCCCTTAATATTTTGCATGACAACAATGTGACGATCCTTTTTGAGAAAGAAAATCTGGACACAGCTGATCCGACCAGTGATTTCATTCTTACGACACTTGCGGCGATTGCCCAGGAAGAAAGCCGGAGTATTTCCAGGAACATCAATCTTGGAAATAAGATGCGCTATCCGAGAGGTGAGGTAAAGAACATGGTCATATATGGGTATCGCTACAATGGAAAGATGGTCACGACAGAAAGTGGATATCAGTATAGGGATATCGAAATTGTGGAAGAAGAAGCAAAAATCGTGCGCCGGATTTTTCAGGAGGTGGCAGAGGGTACTGCCTATACAGATGTTGCCAGAGGTTTGAATTATGACCGGATTCCAGCTCCTGAGACCGTGGCGGTCAAAGCCAGAAAAAAGAACTCAAAGAAAGGACAGCTGAACAGTGATCTGGAAGAAGGATGGACTGGAAGGATTGTTTCTCAGATGATACAAAGGGAACGATATACAGGAGCTGTCCTGATCCAGAAAAAATACACCGTGGACTTTCTGAACCATAACATCCAGCGGAATAATGGAGAACTTCCGCAGTATCTGGTGAAGAACCACCATCCGGCGATCATTGACGAAGAACTGTTTGAAACTGTTCAGGAAATCCGCAGAGCCAATGCCGCCAAAAAAGAGAAGGGAGTAAAGAAAGGATCAAAGCCATTCTCAGGAAGGATTTTGTGTGGGGAATGCGGCAGGTTCTTCCGTGTGAGAAACTCCAAGCACTATCCGGTCTGGTTCTGTCCAACAGCGGAAATCTACAATGGAAAGAGAATCTGCCACACCGAGAGAGTTTATGAAGAGCAGATTGTGAGGGCTTTCCGTAAAGCAATCATTGAACGGTTCCGGCTGAGCGCACAGCCCATCCACGATAATGTGGAAGTGGCGGACATCATGAGCGGCCGTTACGGAGAGCAGTTTGAAGGTTTTACAAAGGAAGCGGATGACTTTGTTCCACAGATGATCAAAAGGCTGGAAAACATCCAGCATACCGACTTTATGGAACGGGACCGTGCTTTTTACAAACGGCAGATTGCCACCCTTCAGATTGGAATGGAAAGCAGCGGGAAAAAACTGCGCCTTCTGGAAAGCCAGAATGATGTAATGCAGACCAGACGCGAACTGCTGGGAGATGAGAGCATCGACGAGGCAGTCATTCAGAGCAATGCTGAGAAAATCAGACGGCTGAAAGAAAAACTTGACCGGGATATGGATGAGAAAAAGCATCTGGAAGAACGGTTGGAGTATCTGGAAGGGTACTGGGAGGATTTGGAGAATGACCACGAGAGAAGAGAACGGGCAATTGAATGGATGAAGGAACTTCCGAAAGGAAGGGATGGCGTGGTGCAGTTTTTGAATGGAGTGACCTCAGATTACTGCAAGGCATTTGTCCTTTCTATTACGGTCCATTCCCCGTTGAACTATACGGTTCACTGGTATGATGATACAAGGACAGAGGTTGTCATGTACAGTAATATAGAAGATTACCGGTATACGGCATCCTATTTTGACGGGCAGGCCATGCGGGATAACTGCTATCGGAAAAATATGTGAAGGGGTGAGAAAAAATGTCAGAAGTTTTACGATTGATAAAGGAAGCGGCGGCTCAAAAGGCTGCCCAGGAAAAGCCGAAGGGATTAAGGGTGGCAGCTTATTGCAGAGTGTCCACAGATTCAGCTGAACAGAAAACGTCCTACCGGACCCAGAAGGCGTTCTACACGGATATGATACAGCGGCATCCGGGCTGGACATTCGCAGGAATTTATGCGGACGAGGGAATCACCGGAACAAGCCGTCTGCACAGGGATGAATTCAACCAGATGCTGGAGGATGCGAGACATGGAAAGATCGATTTAATTGTCACAAAATCCATATCGAGATTCGCAAGGAATACCGTGGACACCCTCGACTGCGCAAGACAGCTGAAACAGCTGACACCTCCTGTGGGCATCTTTTTTGAAAAGGAGAACATCAATACGCTGGATTCCACCAGTGAGGTGATCCTGACCATTTACTCCGCACTTGCCCAGGAAGAAAGCCATTCCATTTCGGATAACATCCACTGGTCTTATCAGAAGCGGTTCCAGGAAGGGAAGCCGATGGTCCATCTAAGCCGGATGATCGGATATGACAAAGGGGAAAACGGAGAATGGATCATCAATGAAGAGCAGGCGGAACCGGTGCGTTACCTTTTTCGGAGATATGCCTGCGGAGCCGGCCGTGCAACTATCATTAAAGAGATGAACGAGCGAGGCTGGAAAACGGTATCTGGCACGGACTGGAACCCCAGCAGCTTCTCGAATGTGATCCTAAATGAGAAGTATGTGGGCGATTTGGAAATGCAGAAATATGTGACCAGTAATTTTCTTTCCCATAAGGCAGTTCCGAATAGAGGGCAGCTTCCAAAGTACTACATCAGGGACCACCATGCACCGATCATCGACCGGGCAACCTGGCTGATCGTGCAAAGTGAAATGAAACGGAGGCCGCCGCTACTAAGCCGTGATCCTCTCAATATCTGCTATATAAGTGGCTTCATATGAAACACAAGTAATAACTTATAAGAAGCTAATTGAGGGTCATCCAAATTGGGTTCTGGCTGGTATCTATGCGGATGAAGGAAAATCCGGAACGACCAGACAAAAGAGAACCAATTTTAATCGAATGATGCGGGACGCACTTTCTGGAAAAATAGATTATATTATCACAAAATCGATTTCCAGATTTGCTAGGAATCAAAAAGATATGCTGGAATGTATTACGTTGTTAAAGGAACATGATCCACCCGTAGGTGTGTTTTTTGAGGAAGAAAATCTAGACTCTTTAGATAAGAGCAAAGAATTTATATTTTCAATTTTGTCAATGGTTGCTCAGGATCAAAGTCGATCAATATCTGAAAATGTTAAATGGGCAGTACAGAAGAATTTTCAAGCTGGTCAAGCTATAGTTAACCCTAGTCAGCTTTTGGGGTATGAAAAAGGAAAAAACAAAGAATGGGTGATTGTACCAGAACAGGCTGATATAATCAAGTTTATATTTAACCAGTTTTTAGAATGTGGTAATGCAAGTCAAATTGCGGAATCATTTATGGAAATGCTCTACAGTTGTAAAAAAGAGATTGAAGTCCACAAGGGGAGATTAAATCGTAAATTCCGTGCCGCTTATAATAAGCAAAAGCAAAAAAAGGACTGCGAGGAAATTCTTTTGGAAGTAGCAGAACTAGAGGAAGAATTAAGAACTTTACATGATTGCCGTAGACGAATAAAAGAACAATATGAAATTCAGTATTCAATCAGATATTTTACTGGGGCAAATACCTGTATGGAAATAATGAATGGAATTGATAAAAGCATCAAAAACGCAGAAAAACAAAAAAATGCAGATATAAGGCAATTGGAAGAAGTGAAACAGTTACAGAACCAATATAATGCTTTTGTGGAAGATATATTGAATTTGCCAGAACTTAATATGGTCGGCATAAGACTTAATGTGTTTGGACGAGATGTTTTCTCAACGGAAAAAAGTATTGCACATTCAAGAAAAAAGGTAACACCAGACAATATTTCTAAAGCACCAGATTGGCTTGATTTTTCCCAGGACTTATTTGAACGATATGTTGAATGGGGCGAGGTGAAGAAAAATAAGATAGTATATCACATGACATTTGGTGTAACTCTTGCGGCATATAATATAAAACGTGGAATAAGGGATTACATAGGATATCGTTATGTGAAAAATGATGGTACTATAGGCTGCATAAGAAATACACAGGTGCTTTACGATGAGCTTTTGCGAAGAAATAGTTGACTTTTAGAAACAGGATGCATATAATAACGATGGCATCAAAAAACTGAAAGCAGTTTTTGTACGGGGCGGCGTTGTGACGGCGTCCTAGTTTTTTGCAATTAAAATGCAGTCTGAAATTTTAAATCACAAAAATTACAGCTATGTAATGTCGGGCCAGAGACATAAAACCTGTCCGAGTGCAGACAGAACTGCGTAAAATGAGTAGAGGGGTAACGAAAGTGGCTCCTCTTTTTTGATATAAGGAACTGGCATCGCAGGAGGATTTTGACCAGTTCAAAAATAAAAACTAGACAACCGCACTTATATTGTGAGCGAAATAAGCACAATCGTCTGGTGATAGGCATAAAAAATCCCACTCAGCCGTGTGACTGGGTGGGATATATGCTGTCACTATTCGATTTCCACGTCTTCAAAACCGACAAGGTCGGCTTCGGTGATGCCAAGGCGACGAAGCATTTCCTCTTCAGAAATCAAGTAAGGTTCAGTCTGTTTTAGAGACGTGTTTGTTTTCATGGTATCCTCAAAGATGTTGCGGAGATAATCGGGCCCCTCCATCCAGAGTCCGGTGGAATAGTCAAATAGCATTTTGTATGCGGGAGAGGTTACAAAGTGAAAAAATACGTCGTTGAAGGAAACCCCGGTATCATCACAGTAGTCTGTGAGCATAGTGCGCATAACGAGTACGGCGCACATTTCGCGTTGTGAATCATCGATGGCAATCTCGTTCATAAAACCACCTCCTAGTACTTATCTTTTATGCTGTCTTTCTGGAAGTGCAGTAGTCATAAAGACTCAGCAGATAATCAGAGCCTTCTTTCCAAATCTCTGTGTCAAAATCAAAGAGGGCTTCATACGCACGAGAACTTGTGAAACGAAGAAGAGCTTCCTCGTAAGAAATCTTTTCTCGTGCTGCAAGGGTTTCTACAGCTTCGCGCATCGCAATTACTGCGCAGCATTCCTTTTGAGAATCTGTGGATTTATAGTTTATAGCATTATCACAATTTGATGTCGCCATAGCGGTCACTCCTTATAAATTCAAGATGCACGACGGCATCCTGAGTTCTGAAACAAAATTGATCCTTGAGACGGTTCGGTAAAAGTTTTTCAATCGTTTCTTTGTCTGCTTTTGGAGTCCCAGGCTCACCAGCACCTTCACCGCTGATATAAATCTGAAGGGTACGGGCTGTCTGATCGTCAGCAATCTTTCCACCGATGATATCAATTACGCTGTATTTTTTCAGAAGCTGAGGAAAGAGATCTTTCTTTCGATTGGCTGCTACAAAATGCAGCCATTCGATACTGGGTTCTTGAAAAAAGTAAGCGAGAATATTTGGGTCATAGTGAAATTTGTAGACGGATATTTGTCCGTCAGCTGGATCAAAGTCTTTTGGAACAGCACCGATGTGTTTTGCTTTGCGAACAGAAAGCTGGACATAGCTATATGCTTGTTCATAAGATGAGGTTAAGTAGAAACCACGACCAAAATCGAGACCACCCATACAGAGGCTTAAGTCGATGTCAGGAATACTGACATAGCTTCCGTGGTAGAGCAGCATTCCATCTTCAAGTCCTATCATACGGTAACACCTCGATTCTTGAGCAGGGTTTCAACATCATGTAAAGCACATTCGTAGCTATTCAAATGAAGAATGTCATAGCAGTCGGCGATAAATCCCAAAATATCGTATTTCTTAAACAGTTCAGCACAGTCACTAGGAGACATATTCCACTTGGACTGAGCCATACGGAAAACCCAGCACTGCATATCGGCAATGTCAATGTTATATTCACTCATAGAGAGTACCTCCTTTGAGTACAATTTCTCAATCTAAGTATAGCTCTTTTTTCGGCGTATAGCAACGAAAGATTTGTAAATTTCAGAGTTGCGAGCGCACTTTCAAAAAAGTAACTCACGAGTTAGTAACTTAGGAGTTTATTGTTTTATCCCTTTAGCCTGTCTGCTCTGTACAAACGGGCTTTTCTTATGCCTGCGAGGATGCGGTTACGCAAATGGCATCCAGAATCCAGGACATCACCGTTGAGATCCGGCGATTCCGATAGAAAACGGAAAAATGATGGACGAGGCTGTAAGCCCCACAGTTGCCCCACGTCGGGCAGAAGCCAGCCCATTGCAAAACAATCCCAGTTCGGCAGTAAAAGCCAACAGAGGGGCTGTCTGAGGGGCGTGTGGGCAAGGCGGCAGAGAGCCGGGAATTAAGCTGCCAGCTTGGTTAGAATCCAGCCTGCTAAGGAAACGCAGCCAGCAGGATAGGAAACGCCGGGGCAGGAGAATAAGTGATTTTTCTCACTTATCTCAATAAAAAAGTGATTATAATCACTTATAGGAAAAGGGCAAATAAGTGAGCTTTTTTGTCACCCAATGATAATTACATAAAACGGAATAAGTGAACATAATCACTTATGAATCCAGAAAAGTGAATAAAATCACTTATAAACGAAAAAATGAGTTTTTTGAAAATCGAATAGAAAAATGAATTTCTTGGAGCTACTGATCTGATGGTCGGTAGCTCTTTTCTTTTTGCCTAAAAATGAGCGGAAAAACCGAAAATGTACCTACATAAGACTAAAAATGAAAATTGTACTCCACCCTGTTGCTATTTTTCCGGCGAATTAGAGGTGGTGGAATGTCTAGTCGATAAAATCAGTTGCGTTCTGATGGTCTATGGTGGAGCGTAATACACATGCAGAAATGGGCATTTTTGCATGAATATACGCCACTATTTTACTCTGAAAATCATATATTGAGCAGTAGTATGTCTAGTCTGCAATGTGCATTTATACAGCGTGGTGTTGAGTAACGGTCAATAAATACTGTTTTCTTATCGTACAGATATTATATTAGATTGACATCGCGTTGTATAAGTTGCAATAAGAGCGATAGAAACATTTAGGGGTTCGATGTAGAAAATGACGAACGGGCTGGATTTCAATAAAGTATCAATGTAAAAACAGGTCTACTCAACAACTTAACACTTAGGTGTAGAGGTAAATAGACGAGGCATATAAATATGCGCCGGGGAAGCATGAAGAGGACTGCGGAAGATGGTTGCGAGGTTAAGAGGTTATGACAATAAAGGTCGACACTTAGGAAAATAGATGTACTGTCCAACGGGGTATGACGATGTGACCCAGCACTTCGATGATGAGATGTCCATAATGTGTCTACCTCAAAGATTCAGTTGAGGAAAAACGATAGCCTGTCCATGGCAGGTCTACATAAAAGTTTCAGTGGTGGTCGGAGCATGACCACCGTTAGAAAATGATAACAACAGTTGTGTGAGGAACATGATGGACACACTGTTTTACATAGATAAAATCCGTCGGTGTTTTGCATCGGGCGGTTAGATATAAAAACTTGTGAGAGGAATATAGCAGAATGTCAAATAAGAAGAATCTCCTGATCTACGCTCATTACTATATTCCAGATACTGCGTCAACGGGGCAGATTCTCCGTGAATTGGCGGAGGGTATGCTGGACAAATTCAATATTACGATCATCTGCGTGGTACCGAGTTACTTAGGAACTATCGAAGATAAATATAAGACACAGAAATATTACGAAGAAGAAATCAACGGCGTGAAAGTGTTGCGAATTCGGGTGCCGGAATTCAGCAAGACCAATAAGAAGAGTCGTGCGAAGAACATTGTTTCCTATTTCTTTGGAGCAATGGGGGCAACCTTTAAGGTCGGAAAGATGGATTATGTGTTCTCCATTTCACAGCCACCTATTCTTGGCGGACTTCTAGGCGTCTGGGGTAAGTGGGTGAAACATGCCAAGTACATCTATAACATTCAGGATTTCAACCCGGAACAGGTGTTGGCCGTTGGTTATACCAAGAGCAAGTTTATCACGGATGCTATGATGTGGTTCGACAAGTTTAGCTGCAAGCGTAGCGACCTTGTGATTACAGTCGGCCGCGATCTGGTGGAGACGGTGGAGAACCGCTTCAAAGGCAAGAAGGTTCCCAAGACCGTTATGATCAACAACTGGATCGATGAGAACGAGATTTATCCGCTGGATGAGAATAACGAGAAGGTTTTGGCTTTCAAGAAAAAGTACGGTCTGGACGGCAAGTTTGTCATCATGTATTCCGGCAATATTGGTCTGTACTATGACCTTGAGAATTTGATTAAGGTTGTGGAGAAAATCAAGGTTGGAACAAAAACAGCAGATGGCCGAGAAGTTGTATTCGCTTTTGTTGGCGCAGGCTCCGTGCTGGACAAGCTGGTTCTGTATGTAAAGCAGCATCATATGGACAATGTGGTTTTCATTCCGTACCAGGATAAGGCGGACTTGATTTATAGCCTGAACGCCGGTGATGTTCATTGGTGCGTGAATGCTAAAGGCATTAAAGGTGTGTCCTGTCCGTCAAAAGCATACGGAATAATGGCCGCTTCGAAGCCAATTTTAGGGGTTCTGGAGTCAGGCTCTGAGGTTCGCTGCTTGATTGAAGATACACATGGCGGTCTTTGCTGTGAGCCGGGTGAATATGACAAGGTTGAAGAGAACATCCGCTGGTTCATCGAGAATGCCGGAAACAGTGAGTTGAAGGCGATGGGAGCCAAAGGCCGCAAAAATCTGGAAAAGAATCTGACCAGAAATGTGTCGGTGAGAAAATACGCAGAAGAAATTCTGAAGCTGTAAAGGAGGCGAGAGGTATGAACAGTAACTGGTTCAAGCTGGTTATGAAGATGACACAAGTTGAATATGGAAAGAACCTCTTGCTGAAGGGTGTGCCGATTATCTTCAACAAAGGTGGTGCCAAGCTGAAGATTGGTGAGAATGTCACGATTAAGAGCAGTTTCCTTAGTAATCTGGTTGGTCTTTACAGCCGGACGATCATTGTCACGCGCGCTTCAGGAGCAGAGATTGAAATCGGCAATAACGTAGGGATAAGTGGAGCAACAATTTACGCCCGAAAGAAAATCACGATTGGTGAGAACACCTGCATCGGTGGAAACTGCAAGATTCTGGACAATGACTTTCACCCAATCGAGGCAGAGGCGAGAAACAAACTCCTGCGAGATGAAAACGGTGGTGACAGTGATCTGGTGCCAAGCCGAGAGATTAAGATTGGCAAGAACTGCTTCATTGGGTGCAATTCGATAATACTGAAGGGCACAGTGCTGGGCGAGGGGTGCGTTGTCGGTGCCGGCGCTGTGGTTGCTGGGAAGTTTGAGGATAACTGTGTGATTGCCGGAAACCCGGCGAGGGTCATTAAGAGGTTGTAATAGATGAGAAAAGAATTCCGATTTGAGGATAATTCATTCGATGTAATAAGAATTTTATCAGCACTTTTCATTGTCCTTGGCCATATTGTGACGCACTTGAAAGCGCCTGTATCTGCACCTGTTTTATATGTGCAGCAACGTTGGGTAGGGTTGATATGTCTATTCGTGATTAGTGGGTACGTAATTCCAGCGTCATGGGAGAGAAGTAAAAGCAAACAAGAATATCTGAAGAAGAGAATAATACGCATATATCCGGCTTTATGGGGTGCAACATTCTTTTCACTGATAGCAATTGTGATATTTGGAATGGCATATAGTCATTTAAGAGTTCGCGGAATAGATATTCTGGCGTGGCTTTTGGGGCAATTGACATTTTTTCAGTTTTATACCCCATCAGCAATTGAAGCATATGGCGTGGGAAACCCGAATGGATCACTGTGGACAATCTCCATGGAAATTCAGATTTATATTTTGATAATGCTTTTTTATGGATGGCTGAAAAGGCGCAGCAAAAAAGAATGGCTGATTTTAATGGAGGGGGGTATCGCATGCAATGTGATTTTTGCTTGGGTAAAGCCATACCTTCCCTCAATGGTATTCAAACTGCTTAATGTGACTTTTATTCCATATTTATATATTTATCTAATTGGGATGTTTATATATACATTTCGACAGGAATTGATTCCGAAGTTGAATAGGTTATTTTGGCCGTTGTTAATGATGTATATTGCTTGGAGTTTTGCAAACGGTATGTTCTTTAAATTTAATATCGGTCACTATGTAAATATAGTTTCGGGAGTACTTATTTGCTTGCTTACATTAAGTGGTGGTTATTATTTTGGTAAGCATAGATTCAAATACGATTTCTCGTATAGTATTTATCTCTATCACATGATTGTTATAAATGTTCTGACGATTGTTGGAATAAATGAAAATGTTCAAAGCCTTGTTTTTACATATATATTCACGATGCTGTTTTCTTGTTTATCGGTTTTTGTAATTGAGAAAAAGGGAAAGAAACTTTGTAAGGCGATATTTAGAATTTAGAAATGCGAAAGGAAACCACATAGATGAAAAGGAAGGTAACGATTATTATCTGTTGCTATAACGGCGCAAATAGAATTGGAAAAGTACTTGAGTACATATACAATCAAAAAGAGCTTGAAATATATGTATATGAAATTATAGTTGTTGATAATCATTCAACAGATAATATAAAAGACGTGGTTTATAGCTATGAAGAGAAAAATAATTCGGACGTTCCGCTCCGGTATGTATATGAAGACAAACCGGGCTTGAGTAATGCACGAAAAAAAGGGGTAGATTCGTGCAAAACCGAATGGATTGCATTTCTTGATGATGATAACCTAATTATGCAGGGATGGATAAACAATATTTGTCGATACATAGAGGTTAATCAGAATGTTGGCGTGCTTAATGGCGCAGTTGTACCTTATGTCCCATTTGAAATGAATAAGGAAGAAGAATTAAGGCTTAAAGCATCATTGAAGGTTCTGGCGTGTACACATTATGATATTGAAGAGGTGAAAAATAAACCCAAAACGCCTTTTAGAAATCCAATAGGTGCTGGTATGGTGATACGTACAGAACCCTTGAAAGAGCTTAGTGAAAATGGATGGCTTAATTCAAGTGGAAGAACAAAAGATAACCTGACAAGTGGCGAAGATGGGGAAATGGCTTTCTTTGTAAAGAGTAAAGGTTTTGATTTTGGCTTTTGTCCTGATGCAATTCTTTATCATGAAATGAATAAAGGACGTTTACAGGACGGATACCTTGAAAAAATGTGGTATGAAATTGGTAGAGGCGTTGCTGTAGTCGCAAAAGAGCAAAAAACTAAAACACTAAAACTGATAGCGTATCAAGCTCTGCTGCGCTTTCGCTGGATTGGCTATGCCGTTGAAAATCCATATAAGGGGAAATATTATAAAAAGTATATAGAGGGATTTAGTTATGAATTTTAAATACACTTTTTCGGTGATTACAGTGTGCTATAACGCTGGCGATTGCATAACAAAGACAATTAACTCAATTAAAAAACAAGATTGCAAGGATTTTGAATATATAGTTGTCGATGGACTATCTAGGGATGATACAGTAGCAAAAATAAAAAGTGAAGAACATAGTTTTAATGGCAGAATAAAAGTGGTGTCGGAGAAAGATGACGGCTTATATGATGCCATGAACAAAGGCATAGCCATCGCAGAAGGAGAATACTTGATTTTCATTAATGCAGATGATGAACTATGTCCTGATATTTTATCAAAGGTAAAAAGGGCTATTAACAGTCGGAATGAAAGACCTGACATTGTCTATGGTGATTCTATCAATGTTTATTATGATGAAGATCAGCAAGTAACAAAAGTACGACACTCATACCCTCAAATAACTTGCAAAACATTGAGAAAAGGAATGGGTGTTGTTCATCAGAGCATCTTTACAAGAAAGACACTTTTTGATCAAATTGGTGGATTTAATATTGAGTATTCAATCGGAGCGGACTGGGACTTTTTAATAAGAGGAGTGAAAAACGAGGCTAAAATGCTATACATACCGATTCCGGTATGTGTGTTCCCGACGGATGGAGTGTCTGCGGGGGTTCACAATAAGCAACGACATAGGATACGAAAGGAAAACCAATTATATAAGTTCTTTGATTGGTATTTTGTAAAAGATGTATTTAATATGGCAACTATGATCCAAATTTTCATAGGAAAGGATAACTTTAAAAAATTAAGATACAAAGTAAACAAAATAAGAGGGAAATTAAAGTGATTTTATTGGCTAATTATGCAGATAAAACATTTGCCAATGCACAGAAATACAATAGCTATACGGCGAAAAAGTTTGGCAAAGTTGATGAGGTTATTGAATATGGACCGGAAAAAATTGATTCAAAATTTATAGATAAGAATAAGGCGTGGTTTGTCGTTGGAAATTCACAAATAGGAAAATATGGATTATGGCGACCGCTAATTCTTGAGGATGCATATTCAAAAATTCAAGAGGATGATTATTTGATTTATGCTGATTCAGGTACATATTTTATAAATGATATCCACTATTTAACCAATTTTATGAATGAACGTCATCTTAATGTTTTGGTATTTAGTATTCCGTTTGTTGAGAAAGATTGGACAAAAAGAGATATTTTTATACAGTTGGATGCAGATCAGGAGGACATTATTTATAGCAATCAACGTATGTCTACATGTTTTGTTGTACGTAAGTCAAAAGAAGGAACTGAATTGATTGAACAGTACAAGAAAATAGCCGTAGAACATCCAGAACTTTTTACAGATCAAGAGAATGTAATGGGCAAGGAGAACTATTTTGGATTTATTCAAAATCGTCACAACCAATCAGTGCTAAGTGTGCTGACCAAGAAAATGGGGATTGATGCATATCGTGATCCAACGGAATACGGAGTACATCCAAAACTGTATGCTTTCTATGATTTGCCTAGATCTGCGATTACAACACCTTCATATGAAGATTCTGAATATCCCCAGATTCTTGTGCAACATAGAAGAGGAAATGTAACACAATTTGTTAAGGCCTATGGTTATATCAGATCAAAATGTCCCTATTTCATTAGTGGCACTATTATAAAAGTAGCAACAATTCGACAGTACATAAAGAGAGGGAGAAAATTACTTCATGTGTGAGAACAAAACTCGAAGCAAAGTTTTATATATAGTAATTGCCGTGGTATTGTTTTTGAATTTTTCATTTTGGCTCACTTCTGAAATGAAAACGATGATACGGTATTTTCTGATTCTTGGAATTAGTGGTATAGTGCTACTCTTTAGAAGAAGATTTGTTTTGTCGAAGAAACTATTAAAATCTTTTTTTACAATTATTGGAATTCAAATGGTTTCCGCTGTTTTTACTGGGACATATATGGGGGTTACGACGGGACTTTACGTATCAACAATTAGTGCTTTTCTTTTTGTAGTAGCTGTTGATTATGATGAATTCCAAGAAGCATTTAGATATTTCGTGATTGTTGAATGCATATGTTCACTTATAGTATTTTTTGCTTATTTAGTTGCGCCAAGCATTTTTGATATTTTTTCAACGATTACGACTTGGAGACAAGGACGCATCTTTTTTAAGAATGTATATATATCTGTTCTTCCAGTGTCGATGGGTAGCTATTATCGAAATTTTGGAATATTTGTAGAACCTGGTATTCACGCGACCATTATTTCTTTTGCGTTTATCCAAGAATTGTTTCACAGAAAAACTAATATAAAAGTGGTAATTCTATATATCATGACTGTAATTACTACAATTAGTACAAGTGGCGTCATTTCAATAGTAATGATTATGATTGTATACATGTTGAGCACACCGCAATCAGAGACAAGTTCTAAGCTGAGGAATCGAATACTTGTGGCATTCTTATTCGGAGTTATTATTTTCTTTTTTCTGTATCAAAGTGGGTATATTACAACATATATATTTGATAAATTGTCTGTTACAGATACTATCTCAGGACATGAGAGACGAAAAGGGTATGAGATTGTTCTGACAGAATTTCTAAATCATCCAGTCTTAGGAATGGGTTTGAAAAAGGCAATTGGAACATACTATGTTGAACAAAATGCAACAATGACTGCAACGATTCTTAATTGGTTTGGAGTCTACGGTTCGATATATGGACTTGTATGTTGTGGTGGATTGTGGAGGTATGAAATGCGAAATATTCGTACATCTATGACATTGAAATTTCTGATGGTAACTGTATTGTTTGTGATTACATTTGGCCAAGACTTTTCAAGAGATTTTATTATATTTGTCATGATTTTCTACGGATATAGTGGAATTAAAAGAGAGAGTATAGAGGAAAATTATGAATGAAATGCTAAAAACATATCTTGCAGATATAGATATGATTACTGTATTGGACGATATAAGTATTAAATACGGTCATGCTACAGCGTGGGGGTATCTGAAATCTATCACTGCAAAAATAATATATAAGCGTATTAGTATTGAGGCGAATAATCCGAAACAGGATATTATTTTTTTTAAGTCTGAAAGTTCGCATAGACCTGATCATAATCAATCCTTTTTTAATGCATACGAAACTGCTGGAAATAATGTTGGTTTAATAACGGCAACTACAAAGAAATCATTTTCAATTATACGTAGTATTAAGAAAATCGGTTTCATGCTAAAGTATGCAAAGAGAGTTTTAAATAAGAAAAGTCTCCGTAACAATTTGGCTAGAATAAATGCACTATTGATTATAGATGATTTTAGCAATGCAATTAATGATATTGATTTTACTAAGGCTAAATTAGGTGTGGTGTATTATGATGTTTCGAAATATGATTATATGTTTGTACAGTTATTAAAAAAAAGAGGCATAAAGACAGCTACATTGCAACATGCAGCATTTGTTGCTCCAAGAAAAGTGTCATCCGCTAATTTTGAATTTGAGGGTGTAGAACTATGTAACAGTACTTCGGATTATTTCCTGGCATGGAATCCTTTTACAAAAGAAGAAGCTATAAAAAGTGGCATGAGCGAAAGTAAAATCAAAGTATTAGGAATACCTAAATACATTAATACAACAGTAGATGATATACGACATAAAAAGACGTTTTGTTTTGGGGTTGTATTAAATGCGAAAAGTTTTGATAGTTTGAACAGAAGACTTATACAGTATGCTGATTTTGTTGCAAATAAGACCGGATATAGCTATTACTTAAAATATCATCCCCAGTTTCAAGAATTTATTTATGATAGTCTACCTAAAAGTGGAAAGTGTATTGGGCATCTTGAATTGTCAAAATCGGTTTCAGATTATGTAAGAATGGTTGATTTTACATTGATAAGCAATTCGACAGTTTTTATAGAATTGATCTACATGGGACACACAGTTTTCAGATTACAAGCGGGAGACGCGGACAAATTTAGAAATGTGCCATATAATGCATTCACTAATGAAGAAGAACTTGATGAGCTTTTAAATGGGAAGATAGCAGAATCAAGCAATCAACTTTTTTCATATATGTGTTTTACTAGGAATCCAAAGGCTAATTATAAGAATTTCTTTTTGAATGTAGGAGGAAATGAATAAGATGAAAACGATTGCAATTGTTCCTATGAAACTTAATAATCGACGCTTGCCTCAGAAGAATACTAAGAGCTTTACGAATGGTAAGCCGCTTTGCCATTATATCTTGTCCACTCTTTTGAAGGTTGAGGGTGTGGATGAGGTTTACGTTTACTGTAGTAATCCGGATATTCAAGAATTTATCCCTGAAGGAGTAAAGTACCTTCGGCGTTCGACCAGCTTGGATCAGGATACTACAAAGATGAATGAAGTTCTGCACTGTTTTGCAAACGAGGTACCGGCAGATATTTATGTGATGACACACACGACAGCTCCGTTCATTAAGAAAGAGTCTATCGAAAAGGGCTTGATAGCGGTTAAGAGTGGAGAATATGATTCTTCGTTTGCAGCAAAGAAGTTGCAGGATTTTCTGTGGAAAGATGGAAAGCCGTTTAACTATGAGCTGAATAATATTCCGCGTACACAGGACTTGCCGCCACTTTATGAAGAAACCAGTGGTTTCTATATTTATAGAAAGCATGTTATGACAGATCTTAATCGTCGAATTGGCGATAAACCGTTTATCGTTGAGGTAGGCGAAATTGAAAGTGTTGATATCGATGAGGCAGAAGATTTTATGATTGCTGATGCAATCTATAACTATCAGCTTCAGCGAAAGTAAAATCAATTTTATGGAGAAAGTATGATGAGTAAAATACAGGTACTGGACTGCACACTTAGAGATGGTGGTTATTGCAATAATTGTAGATTTGGTTTTGATAATGAGATAAAGATTGTTCACGGACTTGTAGAAGCCAACATCGATATTATTGAATGTGGCTTCCTCATGAATACTGTGGAATATGATAGAGATGTCACAAAATTTACTTCTCTCGATGAGGTTGCAAAAATTATTCCACAAAATAAAGAAAGCAAAACCTTTGTAATGCTTACTGACTATGGTAAGTATCGTCTTGAAGATTTGCCAGAGTACGATGGAACTTCTGTAGATGGTTTGCGTGTAGCTTTTCATAAAAAAGATCGTGTGGCTGCATTAGAAGAATGTAAGGCTATCAAAGGCAAAGGCTATAAGGTTTTTGTTCAGGCAATGGTTTCACTAAGTTATACGGATGAAGAATTCCTTGATTTGATTCGTCGCGTGAATGAATTAGAGCCTTATGCGTTTTATATCGTGGACAGTTTCGGTATGATGAAGCGTAAGGACTTGATTAGGCTCTTCTATTTGGTTGAGCATAATCTGAACGAGAACATTAAAATTGGTTTCCATTCGCACAACAATATGCAGTTGGCTTACTCGAATGCTCAGAGTCTGGTCGATTTGCATTCGGATAGAGAGCTGATTATTGATGCTTCTGTCTATGGAATGGGCCGTGGTGCTGGAAATTTGAATACAGAGTTGTTTGTACAGCACCTGAATGATAATGCTGACGGTAATTATGATATCAAACCGTTGCTGTCTATTATTGATGAAATTTTGAATGAATTCTATCAGCGTAACTACTGGGGCTATTCGTTGCCGAATTATTTGTCTGCGTCGCATAACGCACATCCAAATTATGCAGGATACTTAGACGACAAAAAGACTCTGACTGTCGAAAATATGAATGAAATTTTTGACATGATGGATGAGGATAAAAAAGTATCCTATGACAAGGAATATATCGAGGAACTTTATCTGAGATATATGGCAACGGGAAAGTCGCAGGAAGAACATAAAAATGAATTAATTGAGAATTTAAGAGGGAAAACCGTGTTGTTGATTGCTCCCGGAAAAAGTTCGATAGAGGAAAAGGATGGGATTGCATCTTTCGTAAATGAAGGTGTTGTTACTGTAAGCGTTAATTATAACTACCCTCTTGTGAACACGAACTATATCTTCCTGAGTAATTTGAGACGTTTTAGAGAATTAGATGCATCAAACAGAGAAAAGTGCATTGTTACATCAAATATTCCGGCAGACAATGTTTATCTCCAGACAAAATATCGAGACCTTCTTTGCGACATTGAGGCAGTTAAAGATAATGCAGGTTTAATGGCAATTAAATTCTTTACACAGATGGGAGTAAAGAAGATTTATCTGGCAGGATTTGATGGATATTCTCATGATGAGAAAGAAAATTATGGGGAATCTACAATGGCATTCGTTACGAGAACTGCAGTCCTTGATGCAATGAATCAGGGAATGACAGAGATGCTGAAAAAGTATAGTTCACTTGTAGAATTGAACTTTTTAACCAAACCACATTATGTAAAGATTTAAGGAGGCAATGGATGATGAAAGTGCTTTCTTTTGGCGAGATTCTTTTAAGATTAGCTTCGCCTGGATATACGAAATTATTTCAAAAAGACAGTTTTGATGCTACTTTTTGTGGTGGGGAAGCAAATGTTGCGGTATCATTGGCCAACTTTGGTGTACCGTCGGAGTTTTTGACGGTTGTTCCGGATAATGATGTCGGACGTGCATCACTGAATGCTCTGAGGTATTTTGGCGTTGACACGAGCAAGACATTTTTCAAGAATGGCCGAATGGGACTTTATTATCTTGAAAAGGGAGCTTCGCAGCGTCCATCTAAGGTAATCTATGATCGAGCATTTTCATCGCTTGCTTTAGCTGAGCCAACAGATTTTGATTGGGATGCATTGTTTGATGGCGTGAACTGGTTCCATTGGACAGGTATTAATCCGGCTCTGTCTGACAATATGGTGCGAATCTGTGAACAGGCCTGCAAAAAAGCAAAGGAAAAGGGAATCACGATTTCCTGTGATCTAAACTTCAGAAAAAATCTTTGGAGTTCCGAAAAAGCTCAAAAGGTGATGAGTAACCTTGTTCAGTATGTTGATGTTTGCATTGCAAATGAAGAAGATGCGGACAAGGTTCTTGGAATCAAGGCGCCGAATAGCAATGTCGAATCTGGAAAGTTGAATAAAAGTGGCTATGAGTATGTAGCTAAGGAGATTTGCGAACGATTCGGCTGCAAGAAGGTAGCTATTACATTGCGAGAGAGTATCAACGCAAGTTGTAATGGATGGAGCGGAATGATATACGATGTAGCAGGCTTGGCAAATTATTCCACACATTATGATATTGATATTGTGGATCGAGTGGGTGGCGGCGATAGCTTTACTGGTGCAATGATTTACTGTTTGATTACAGGTAAAGATGATAAGGATGCCATTGAATTTGCAGTTGCTGCGAGTTGCTTAAAGCAAACAATAGAAGGGGATTTTAATCGCGTGACGGTGTCAGATGTAGAAAATTTGATAAAAAATGGAGGGAATGGACGAGTTCTAAGATGAGCGATAATAAAAAGGTTATTAAGGCCGGAATTGGATACACTGTTGGAAACTATCTATTGAAAGGACTTTCGTTTATAACTATTCCTATTTTCACTAGGATAATGAGTACTAGTGATTATGGATTGTATAACACATATCTTTCTTACGAAGCACTTCTTTTTGTAATCGTTGGTTTTTCGTTTCATGCGAGTCTAAAGAATGCAAAATATAAGTATAATGAAAGGTTTGGCTCTTATGTTTCTTCCATTGTATTAATTCAACTAATTAGTCTTCTTTGTTGGATTATTGTGGCAAATCTATTTTATCCATTTTTGAATGACTACACAGATTATCCGCGTGTATTGATTGATTTGCTACTAATTTACTGCTTTGCCACTTCCGTGATTCAGGTTTATAATGCGTATCTAGGTTTAAAATATGAGTATTCGTCGTTTTTGAAAATTTCTGGATTCAATGCGATTCTGAATATTGGGATTTCTATTTTCCTTATTATGAGCCATGTAGTTGAGGCATATATTGGAAGAATTATAGGCACAGTAGTTCCAGCAATGATTATTTCGGTTTATATTATTACAAAATTGTGGAAAAAAGCAACTCCACAAATCAACAAAGAATTTTCTAGCTTTGCTTTTTCATATAGCCTTCCAATTATTCCACACGGGTTATCACAAGTTGTTCTTTCACAATTTGATAGAATAATGATTAAATCTCTTGTTGGCAATGCGCAAGCTGGAATATATAGCTTTGCATATAATATATATTCAATCATTTTCGTGACGACGAGTTCAACAGATCAAGTATGGGGACCATGGTTTTATGAAAAAATGAACGAGGGAGATGAAAAGGATATTTCCGAAAAAGCACATTATTATACTTGGCTAATTGCGGTGATTGTTTCTTTTGTTATACTTGCTGCCCCAGAAATTGTAGTTGTTTTAGGTTCCTCTGCCTACAAAGAAGCAAGCTATACTGTAGTTCCGATTGTTGCAAGTGGCTTCTTTGCATTTTTATATACGTTACCTGTTCAAATAGAATACTACTATTCAAAAACAAAATTAATCGCATTGGCTACGTCTTGCGCAGCTGTTGTTAATATTATATTGAATTATTTTTGCATCAATAGATTTGGATATGTTGCAGCTGCGTACACAACATTAGTTACATATATGTTGTATTTTATATTTCATCTCGTAATTTCCTACAAGATAATGAAACATATGGTGTTTTCATTAAAATCTATTATAGGAAGTTCTCTGTTTGTTCTCTTAGTCTCAAGTACAGCTTTGCTTTTTTTGTCAAACGCTGGTGTTCGTTGGATACTAATCGTAGCTTTGGCAATAGGAGCAATTATATATATAAATCGAAAATTTGGAATTCGTAAGATACTGTATATACTAAAGAAAAAATATCGAGGTAATTAGAAGACAGAGTTGAAATATAAAGTTTCAGATATTCAGATCCGGTTACTTATATAATTAATGAGAGGAGAAAAGTCTAAAATATGAGTCGTAGGAAACATGTGTTGGGGGGGGACCGTAGTAACTCCCAGAAGAATTTGATATGTGGAATAGCAAGTATTATCTTAGCAACACTGTTGGGTGCTCTTTTGTGGATGAATAAGGTGGAAGAGGATAAAAAATCTGCGGAACTTCAAGAACTTAACAAAAAACTTTATCAAGAGGAACAAGAAAAGCAGGCGACCTTAAAGCAGAAAGAAGTAGAAGACAGTTTCTATCAGAAGTTAGCAGATGGCTTTGATGTGAATGTTCTTATAGTTGGTGATTCGATTGCTGAGAACGGCCAAGGTGAAAAAGGCTGGTGTACCCTTCTTCAGAATAATTTAAAGATAACTTATAATAACAGAGTATCTTTTACCAATGTATCTATGGGCGGCAATGCTTCCTATGCTGGTTATGTTCGGACAATGGTTCTGAATGATGATGTGAATTATGATCTGGCTATTATCTGCTATGGTCAGAATGACAGCACGGATGGCTTCTCCACGAACTATGAGTCTATCATCCGAGCCATTAGAAGCAAGTACCCAGACTGTTCTATCATCTCTATTCTGGAATCCTCCCAGCGTGAGTATACGGAGAAGATGACTACCATTCAGAGTGTTTGTGAACACTACTCCATCCCAGTAGCAGATACAATCGCTGTCTTTAACAATTCCGGCAAAGCCTATGATGCCCTATCTAATGATGGTGTTCACCCGAATGATGCAGGACAGGAAATCTACTTTGAGACTGTCAAAAAAATTATTGACGATAACGTGGCTGCTTCTATGGGAAAGATGTCAGACGTTGATGTGAACAATGTAGATGTGCATAAGTTTGATAACTTTGTTTGGTACGATGCAGATTCTGACTTTGAACGAGTGGACGACACTACTTTTACCATCAGCACAAGCGCATCTGGTATACTTGGCATCGACTATACCTACGAATCCGGAGACAACAAGGCAGATATCTATGTGGATGGCGAACTGTTTGAATCCCCAACCGTAACATTCGGTTATGACTTCTCCCAGAGACATATTCTGGTTGTTAGTGATGACTGCATTGTGAAGAACGAAATTAAAGTAGTGTTTACCAGTAAAGAGCAGGCAGATGGATTCAAAGGAATGTGCTTCAGCTGGGAATAAAGAAACAAGGCCGTGTGAGAAATCGCACGGTAGTTGCTCGAAATTTGCACACCGCTACGAGGTGAGCAGCAGGCAACGTTTAATGAACGGCAAAGATGCAAAATGCTACATACTTTACGATGGTATTAGGTGATATCTTATGAATGTTCAAAAGTATGAGACTTATAAATCTATACATGAATCACTATCAAAATCCCTAAAATATGGATTCTACTATGAGGCGATTTTTCTGGAATATGCGATACAGGAAGATAGACTGGCATCTGTATTGAAGTATGCAGAAATACCATACATAGATAAGAATGGGCACGATATGAGCATCAGTAAGAAGCTAAACTTAATGGGAACCCGGAAAGAACTAGCGGCAAAATTTTATAGGGATAGATTAACGCCGGAATTGATTTTGGAATGCAGAGCCTGGATCGATATGCGAAATCAATTGTGTAGGAAACATCCCGCAAATGCATAGAAATGCATGTATGTAAGTATTCATACTTTAAAAGAGTCCTCGGAACCGTTGCAAACAGTACGGATTCTGGTGGCGGAGGGAAATCTCTTCCAAGCCACGAAAACATCAGAGGAAAGGACTTTTATAAGTAAAGGTGAATACGAATGGTAACCAATAAATTAACCGCCGAGGAAATGGTCATTGCAGACCGCCTCAGGCAGATGAAACTATCCGGCATGGCAGAGGCCTATGAGGAACAATTGCTGAACCCCCACTCCGACCTGTCAAACTTCCAGGACAGATTTTCATCTATCATAAATTTCGAGTGGGAACTTCGATTCAACAAGAAGTTCAACCGCTTCCTAAAGAAGGCAACACTCCGGTATCCGCAGGCATCCTTTGACGAAACCATCTATGAGCCAAACCGGATGTTAGATACCAAAACTATTGAGCGGCTTGCCTCCTGTAAGTGGCTGGATGAGGGAAGGAATCTTCTCATAACCGGCGCAACAGGTGCAGGAAAATCATATATCTTAAATGCATTGTGTATTTCTGCAATCAGGCAGTTCAAAACTGTCAAATACATCAGGGCCAATACCATGATGAGCGAAATGGACTAGGCAAGGATCAAGGGAACCTACCTTGACTATGTAAATCACATGGCCAGCCTTGACATGCTGGTCATTGATGATTTACATATATAATAGTGGTGTTACTATTTGGGACATCGAACTATGGAGTATTGAATCAACTCTTAATAGATGTATATCGTTATATAATTGGTGCAGCAGGATGTATTACAATAATCGGATTGACTATATTCATCAGTGATAAAATCAAGAAGGCAGAGAGTGTTGCATTATGGGGACAAGAGTCGTTACAGATTTATATTTTACAGAGCTTTGCATTAACATGGATTTGGCCCATGATATGGGAGAGGATTGTTGAGAAATTAAAATATAATCCATTAATTCAAAACACAATTGTTTACTGGGGAATTACAGCTGTATTGGCTGTTGCGATTCTTCTGGTGCTTTCCAAGATAGCAACTGTTATGAAGAGGATACCGAAGGTTAATAAATTTCTATTCGGAGGTAGATAAATTCGACAAGAGGTACTTATAGAGGCTGTGATAAAGAGTGAGCATACCTATGAGGAAAGTTTGGCATTCATAAAAGGAGGCGAATCGGAATGAAAAAACTATCTCAAAAAAGAACCGATATGTATGACATTGGAGATGGTCTGATTCTGATGAATGTAATAAACAAGAATGAAGATGGAAAGATGCATCGGATTACAACATACATCGGAATTGAGGGAAAAGGATTTGTCTGTGTAGGGAATGCAAATGATTTGGATGTTCCCGGGGCTGTATTCAGTTATCAGTCTTATGTTAGAGAGCAGGAAGCAATGCTCCCGGCATTAATAGATATTTTTGAAACGAATACAGGTGTAAAATAATTAATGCTGAAGACTCAAGCGTAACGTGAACTCCGGAGAAGATATTTTGAGTGAGAAAATTTTAGAGGTTAAGATTGTATGAGGGTACTTTTTGAAAACTTAATATTTCCATCTTGCAAAACGACTGCATGTATGTTAATCTAAATACAAGCAGTCGTTTCATTGTATAAAAATCTATTAAATTCTATTTATTCTAAAATTCAAACTTCACTGCTTACATCACAAATTTCAATTGAATAGGCAGGGAGGTTGAAAAAAGTTTCTGAGTTATGCCGTCATCTCCCTGAAAAGGAGGTACACATGACAAAGAAACAAACTGGGCTGATGGGGTTCTGGAATCAGCCGGAGGTGCCCGGCAAGGCGGAGTGGAAAGAGGAAAGAATCCGCATCTTAAGATATCCCGCGATTGATTTTGAAAAAATCGGGATTACCAATGACAGGATGTTTGGTACGGTGTTCCGTAATGAGAAAGAGTGCAAGGAACTGTTGCAGCGTATTCTGGGGATTCGCATTGTTGAGATTATCATAGTGGCGCAGATGTCCGTGGAAGGCAGCTTTTACGGCAAAGGAATCCGGCTTGACATTTATGCCAAGGATGAAAACGGAAATGTATATGACATTGAAATGCAGACCACGGCGGATGCTAACCTGAGACTGCGAAGCCGTTATTACCACAGTGAGATGGATGTTCATCAGTTAAAAAAGAGTGAGTCATATACAAAGCTGAAAAAGTCCATTGTGATTTTTATCTGCACATTTGATCTTTTTGAGGATGACCGCTGCATTTACACGTTTGAAAGTACCTGCCAGGAGAACCCGGCGATTAAGCTGGATGACAAAAGAACAACGGTTTTTATTAATGTGAACGGGGACCGGACGGGACTTTCGGAAGAATTGGTAAGGCTGCTTGATTATTTTAAGACCGGTATTCCCACGGATGCCTATACCCGTGAACTTCAGGAAGAAGTGGAAGAAGCCCGGCAGGATGATGATTGGAGGGAAAACTACATGACTCTGGAAATGATGATGCAGGACAAATATGAAAAAGGCTGGGAGGAAGGAAGAACTGAAGGAGAGACATCAAAGCTGATTTTATTGGTCATCCGAAAACTTCAAAAGGGGAAATCCATGGAAGAAACTGCCGAAGACCTGGAAGAGGACATTTCTGTGATAGAGCCAATCTATGATGCGGTAAAAGAATCAGCACCGGAGTACAATGTAGAG
>Ga0129314_1000057_pt1 | contig 138186 bp, 145 predicted proteins | sample O1111metagenome_FD_94431 | JGI IMG/M metagenome (GOLD analysis project Ga0129314, IMG submission 94431) | Orangutan individual fecal microbial communities from fecal samples from Wisconsin, USA - O1111 metagenome | ecosystem: Host-associated > Mammals > Digestive system > Large intestine >...
AGAAGGTCTTCTTTTGTATAGGATTCGCGTTTATCTACCATGTTCTCTGTAAGCCTTATTTTATTGAAGCACGCAGGATAGCTAACACGTGTACGCTGAACAAGTCCGATCAGTTCGGAATAATCCAGTTCAGCCAACGTAGCGGCCAGGGAAAACGGTGACGACCTTCCTGCTGCGTTGCCGTAGCAATACGCTCCTGGATAGTTTGCATCAGCGTTGTCTGGCCTTCACCATCCCACACCAGATTTAATAACAGTGGCAGCGCATCGGTCACGTCGTCCACCGCCCAGATAGTGAATTTTTCTTCTTCTACGGCCTGTAGCAGAGCGGGCTGCAGGCTCAGGTGTCTGACATTCGCTGAAGGAATGATAACGCCCTGTGTGCCTGTCAGCTCACGCTGCTGACAGATGGCGAAGAAGCCTTCAATTTTCTCGTTCAGACCACCAACAGGTTGTGCCCGACCAAACTGATCGACAGAACCGGTAATGGCGATGCTTTGATTAACAGGAACGTCGGCGAGGGCGCTAATCAATGCGCAAAGTTCTGCCATGGACGCGCTGTCGCCGTCCACTTCGCTGTAGGATTGCTCAAAGGTCAGCGAGGCAGAGAAGGGGATTTGCTGTTCAAGCTGGAGTTCCGACATCAGGAACGCCTGCATAATCATCATACCCTTCGCATGAATATTTCCGCCAAGCTCGGCTTTGCGCTCAATATCCGTAAATTCGCCGTCGCCAATATGAACCACACAGCTGATACGAGAAGGCTCACCAAACGCGCGGGGGTGACCAGGAAATTCAATCACCGACAGGGCGTTGATTTGGCCAATACGCTCGCCTTCCGTCTCGATCAGGATCTGTTCCTGCAGGATCTCATCCTGCATTCGTTCGGCGAGGAAACCTTCCCGCCATTCACGCTGGGTTAGCATCAGGCTGAACTGCTCAGCGTTGCAGGTTTCGCCCTCGCATAACGGGGCCACTTCTTTGAACTGCCGGGTGATCCACAGCGGGTTAAGCGGCAATGTATCCTGTTCGCCGGTATAACGAACGGCTTCACGGATCAGCACTTGCCATGCATCAGGGGCCGGGTAGGGCAAATTGTTGCGCGTAGCGGTATGTGTTACCCACTGACACCACTGCGTCATGGTTTCGGCATCCACTATCTGCAGATTATCTTCAAACTCGCTATAAATAGCCTGCTCAGCCAGCTCCGGCTCCATGTCCTGGAAGTCTGCCAGTGATTCACGTTCACCAACTAATACCACTTTGAGTTTAAGCGGCATAGGTGGAACGGAGACAGGCAGCGGGCGAGACTCATCAAAAGCTACCCAGTCAAAACGATCGTGGCTGACAATGGCTTTCAGGCGCATCCACAGCAGCGGTTGGGCCAGTAGCGTGCGCAACGAAATAACCAGCACACCACCGTTGGCCTGATGCACAAGGCCTGGCTGTAGGGTAATTTCGCCATTGAACTGACGCAGACAGCCAAACAGTTGTTCGGCTTCAACCCAGTCAGCGCAGACTACCTGGGTTAATGTCGCAAAATTGTCTTCTGCTGTCTCAGCTGTACGATAGCGGATAGTGTGACCGGAGATATCATAATGACCTCCGGTGAGACTTCCGGCATCCGAGTGCAGAGGCCGCGCGGCCTGTGCAATAAGGTTGATGTACTCAAGCTCTTCCGGTGCTTTTACCAGCATGAACGAAGACGTCGTCCAGTGCTGAAGAAGCTGCTCCAGCGCAAATTGTAAACGTGGCTGAGTATCACTAAGTAAGGTATCGGTGTCGTCAGTGACGTGCGGCTGTGCAAATACTTCCTGATAACTATCGGTGTCAGGAACCAGATCACGCCATGCAAGTTTCGTAATGGTCAAAGTTGATGTTTTTTAGTCTGTTGTAAAAAACGAGATTATACCGTAACCATCATCACTGCACACGTGGAAAGCGCTGTGAAACGAATGCGATGACGCGCGACAGTTCACAGGCTGGATATTCTTTTCTTCAGATGCCGAAAAAGCTGATATTCTGATAAGAGTTACACGGTAACATTGAGATCGCAATGAAATATCAACAACTTGAAAACCTTGAAAGCGGCTGGAAATGGAAGTATCTGGTGAAGAAGCATCGTGAGGGGGAATTAATCACCCGTTACGTAGAGGCCAGCGCTGCCGAAGAAGCCGTTGATTTGTTGCTAACCCTCGAAAATGAACCGGTTCGGGTCAATACCTGGATTGAAGAACACATGAACTCTGCGCTGCTAAATCGTATGAAACAAACCATACGGGCGAGGCGTAAGCGGCACTTTAACGCGGAGCATCAGCATACGCGAAAGAAATCTATCGATCTGGAATTTATGGTCTGGCAGCGCTTAGCGGGGCTTGCGCAGCGGCGCGGCAAAACGCTTTCTGAAACCATTGTGCAACTGATTGAAGACGCAGAGCATAAAGAGAAGTACGCGAATAAAATGTCGACATTGAAGCAGGATTTACAGGCGCTGCTGGGAAAAGAATAACCACAGAATGGCTAAATGTGTTGTGTACAGGCGTGCTTTGATTGATAAAAAGTGAAAAAAAAACCCCGCAAAGCGGGGTTTTTTCATAAGACAATAACTTAAGCCTGAGGCTGAGTTACAACGTCTTTGATACCTTTAACTTCGATCTCAACACGACGATCCGGAGCCAGGCAGTCGATCAGTGCAGCGCGAGCTTTCACGTTGTCACAGGTGTTGCCAGTAACTGGGTTGGATTCGCCCATGCCACGTGCAGAGATTTTGTCAGAAGGAATACCTTTAGAGATCAGGTAATCAACAACGGACTGAGCACGTTTCTCGGACAGACCCTGGTTGTAAGCGTCAGAACCGATGCGGTCAGTGAAGCCCAGAACCACTACGGAACCGTCTTTCGGATCCAGGTTGCTCAGCTGGCTGTACATCTGATCCAGAGCCTGCTGGCCTTCTGGTTTCAGAGTTGCTTTGTTGAAGTTGAACAGAACGTCAGACTTCAGAGTGAAGTGTTTGGTCTGTACTTCTGGAGCCGGAGCCGGAGCAACAACTACTGGAGCTGCTTCTTCCTGCTGACCGAAACGGTAGGAAACACCAACGCTCAACAGACCGTTATCCGGACGACCGCCAACGGTGTTCGCGTCACCGATGTTGTTGGTCCACTGGTATTCCAGACGGGTAGCGATTTCAGGAGTAATTGCATACTCTACGCCACCTGCGAATACTGGGGAAACACCAGTGTCGTGGTCTTTGAAGCCTTCGTTGTTTTTAGCGTCTGCACGCCAAACCATACCACCCAGACGGGTATAAACGTCCAGATCGTCAGTGATTGGGTAACCCAGTTTAGCGGTCAGCTGAACGCCCTGAGCTTTGAAAGCGCCATTATTGTGGGTAGCATCGGTGGCGCCTTTGTACGGCATACGACCTAACCAGTCGTAACCCATTTCGAAACCAACGTACGGGTTAACCTGGTAACCACCGAATGCACCAGCACCCAGTTGGCTTTCGTGGGTAGGACCGGAGTTGTTGATCTGGTTGTTGCCAATATCATGGTACTGAGACCAGCCCAGTTTAGCACCAGTGTACCAGGTGTTATCTTTCGGAGCGGCCTGCGCCACGGTAGCGAAACCAGCCAGTGCCACTGCAATTGCGATAGCTGTCTTTTTCATTTTTTGCGCCTCGTTATCATCCAAAATTCGCCATGAATATCTCCGAAGAGAGATAACACGGTTAAATCCTTCACCCGGGGACCAGTTCAATAGTTACTCTACCGATATCTGCGGCTTATGCCGAGCACCCCTGGCGATGTAAAGTCTACAACGTAGTTGAAAACTTACAAGTGTGAAGTCCGTCAGGCATATGAAAAAAAAAGGCTTGTGTACACAATATTTAACATTTATAGATGAATAAATGTACTGAAGATTTCCTGAAAACCGCTTCAGACAGGCCTTCAGCCGGAAAACGCGTTACAGCTCAATGGCAAATTAAAACATGAAAAAAAATTCCAGGATAAATCCTAATTTTACTCAATGATACAAATTCGAGTGAATTTTTAGCCCGGAATGCTGTCTCCCCGCAAGTGACTGAGCGCGAACAGGACGCATGATAAACCCCATCGCATTACCTTCATCTGCCGCTTTTACCAGTTCGGCATGTTCATCTTCGGTTAATTCTTCCGTCAACCAGCCGATGACGACGCTGTAGTTACCTGTGCGCAGCGCACGAACCATCGATTCCAGCGTATTGCAGGGGGAGAGCTGGCTGATTTGCATGACTTTGGTCAATGGAAGCCCGGCCGACTGCACCCACTCACGGCTTAATTTTTGCTGAGGCGTCAGCCACAGCTGCCAGCGTGATTGTTGCCCTAACTGTTGCAGCAGGGGAAGCAGCAGGAGCTGCGTCATCATGGGCTGGTCCTCGCGATAGACCACTTCACTGATAAGCCCAGCGGTAGCGTTCTCTGCTGAAACGCGCGCAATGCTGCTCGATGCGGAAGAGAACGACGAAGAACGATTTGCATAACCTGAAGTGTACATAATCAATCCAGCCCTATGAGTTACTGTATGGATATACAGTAACTCTGCCATCAATAAAGATCAACCTTATTTTCGGAAACAGGTTCGCAATTTTTAGTCATCATCACGGGAAAAATAAAATTCATCTTGCCCCATACGCATAAGTTGCCTATTTTCGTCATTAACGGATCTGCTACTGCAAATTATTTGCTTACGTTATGATTTAAAAGGATTTTTTATGAAAGAAAAGTCTTATGCAAGAATCTATAAATCACAAGAATATCTGGCTTCTCTGGGAACAATTCACTACCGCTCACTGTTTGGCAGCTATAGTCTGACGGTTGGTGATACGGTCTTTGCCATGGTTGCCAGCGGTGAGTTATATCTTCGCGCCTGTGAGCAGAGCGCCCAGTACTGTGTAAAAAATTCTCCTGTCTGGCTAACATTTATCAAACGCGGACGTCCGGTTGTACTCAATTATTACCAGGTGAACGATACCCTGTGGCAGAACCAGCAGCAGTTAGTGTCGCTATCACAATTTTCACTCGATGCAGCCGTTAAGGAAAAACAGAGTCGCTTTGCACAACATCGCCTGCGGGAATTACCGAATATGACGTTTCATCTGGAGACCTTGCTAAATGAAGCAGGAATTAAGGATGAGGGGACATTGCGATCGCTGGGAGCTCAGATGTGCTGGTTGAAACTTCGGCAAAATAACCCTGCCTTAACGGTAAAAATACTCTATGCCCTTGAAGGGGCGGTTGACGGGGTGCATGAAGCCGCGCTCCCGGCGACGCGTCGCCAGGAGCTGGTGGAGTGGGTGAGTTCTCTTACGCCGGAACCGGGGTATTAGATGGCAGCACGGCAATTTGTTGCTGTAATCGCCGAATCTCCGGGAGCAGGGCAATCAGTAACCCAACTTGCTGTACGACCAGCGGCTCTTTACTGTCCGGACGTGGCTCGAGATGCTGAATTCGCTGCTTCAGATCTTCCAGCGCCTGGTATACGCGCTGCTCATCAGCAGGTTGATGATGAAGCGCATCATCTACATAGCAGACGGCATCATCCAGCAATGCCAGGACGTCAGGATTGGTTAACTGCTCGCGATGTGCGCCGAGGGCGGAAATATAGCTGGTAAACGTATGGTTAAGACACAGCAAGCGGAACGCCGTTTCGCGTGTTTGGGCCGTGACATCCGGTTCACTCGACATGTTCGACACCACCGAAGCAAGTTCCGCATCACGATTGTGCGCGTCACGGCGGGCGATACGGTATGCCAGACGATTATCACGCCCCTGATGATATTGTTCGAGAATAGCATCAAGATAACGACAGTTAGCGTCAGTGGCCCGTTCAATCACTCGCGGCAGATTCCGAAAACGCCAGTCTGGCCAGACAAAACTGACAGCAGCCCAGGCGATGGCACAGCCGATCAACGTATCGATGACGCGCGGAAGTGCAACCTCAAAACCTTCACCGAGCAGGTTAAAGCACAGCAGCACCAGCAGCGTGATAAACATGGTGGCATGCGCGTACTGGACGTTACGAAAGGCAAAAAACAACACGCCGGTGATCACCAGAAGGATCAATTGCCCTTCGAGAGAAGGTACAAACCACAGGATCGGTAACCCAATGGCGATCCCGACTAATGTGCCGATAATCCTTAGTGCCAGACGATGTCGGGTGGCGTTGTAGTTTGGCTGGCAGACAAACAGACTGGTCAACAGGATCCAGTACCCGTGGTTCATTCCGGTTATCTGGATAATGGCATAGCCGACGCAGAGCACCAGCGACATGCGAACAGCATGACGAAACAGGGCGGACTCAGGCGTGAAATTACGGCTCAGACGCAACCAGATATCACTGAACCCATGCGGGCTGTCATCGGCAAGCTGATTTTCAGACTCATTGCGCGAAAGTACCTGAGCCTGTTCGGACTCAATGGTAGCCAACTGGGCATCAATGGCCCGCAGGTTTGACAGCAAAAATCCCAACGTGTTGAGCAGGTCTGCAGGCTCACCACTCGCGCGCATGCGCTCAAGTGCAGCATCAATATGGGTGAAGACGCGCTCAAAGTGCGGATCGTGCTGATAAGGCGTGCGTAATAAAATACAGCGAGACAGTTGCGAACACGCTTGCCCCTGCATCGACATCAGGCGCTGGAAGCGAAACATCACGTCGCTGTGGCGGAAATGGTCGCGCAGCGTTTGGTACTGAATATGCGAGGAGCTTGCGCGTTCGTGAATATCCTGCGCCACAAAATAGTAATGTAGCGTGCGACGTGTTCCTCGCTGTCCGCGGTCGCCGCGCAGGCGGGTCAGCAGTGACACCTTTGTCTGGTTTAGGGTCGCCATCAGTTGCCCATTCGCAAGAGCCAAATCATACAGCGGCGCCTGGCTTTCATCTTCTATGTCGGGATCAAAAAGACGCGATTTCAGTTCCAGATAGTGCGCTAACTGTTCATAGCTACGCGCCAGATTGTCCTGCAACGGGCGAATAGGGAACAGAAGATGTCCGGTCAGGGTTAACAGGTTGTACCAAATGGCGCCCGCGAGCAGCAGGATTGGCTGCTGATACCACTGATCGTAAAGCGAGGTGCCGAGCATCGTGTAAATGGCGATCAGCAACGCGCCAAAGGCGATGGTTGCATAGCGCTGCCCTAATCCCCCCAGCAGTATAAAGCCGCTGGTGGAAAGCGTTAACCCAAGGGCAAACAGCCATGGCCATGGGAAGAGCAGTTCGACCGAGGCCGAGGCAATGAAAAAGCACACCAGCGTGATGATCAAATTGCGCAGGCGACCTGCAAGACGATCGTCCAGGTCAGTAAGCGCGGCTGCGACCATACCCAGCGTGAGCGGGATGGTCAGCTTAACGTCACCCAGCCACCAGGGCAGCGCTGTTGTGCCGCAAAGCGCGATAAAAATCCGCACGTAGTACAGCCAGGTGCTGTTCCAGGTATAGCGTTTGAGCAGAGGACTTAACATAAAGGCCATCGGTCCTGATTATTCGAAGCGACGACGCGCGTTGGCTTCACGCGCTGCGCGAGCAACTTCAACTGACACTACCCGGCGACCCACCGGCCACAGTGCAATCGCCGCGATTTTGAAATTCGCAATGCCAACCGGGATACCAATAATCGTAATGCACTGGGCAATACCGGAGACAATGTGCATCAGGCACAACCACCAGCCGAAGAAAATCAGCCAGAAAATATTGAGCACGGTGCCTCCGGTATTCAACAGGACGTTTTTGCCCGCTGGATTAAGCTCATCGACATGAATCGCTTCGTTACCGTAGGGAAACAGCGAGAGTCGGGTAATTTCCCAGCATGAGCGGGTCAGGGGGAGAGTAAAAATCAGCACAATACTGACCAGCGTAGCCAGTAACCAGGCTAAGGTGGTGGCGAATCCCCCGAGCACAAAATTTAAAATATTCAGAACAGTACGCATAAACCCTCGGTTAACTCTGGTTTTCTGTGAGTTCGGCAATTGTAACGTTTTTTTGGGCTGGAGCACGTTTTCTCTGGCGGTTACACTGATAAGCAAACCTCTTCGTGTGGATCCGCTTGAGTCTTATGGAACTGAAAGCAACTTCTCTTGGAAAACGTCTGGCACAACACCCTTACGATCGGGCCGTTATTCTCAATGCCGGGATTAAGGTTTCCGGCGATCGTCACGAGTATCTTATTCCCTTCAATCAGTTACTGGCTATTCATTGTAAACGCGGCCTGGTATGGGGTGAGCTGGAGTTTGTGCTCCCGGATGATAAGGTGGTACGTCTTCACGGTACTGAATGGGCAGAAACCCAGCGCTTCCATCACCATTTGAATTCGCTCTGGCAGCAGTGGAGTCAGGAAATGAGCGACGTCGCTGCGGGAGTTTTACAGCAGCAGTTGGAGGCGATCGCCACCCGTACCAGTGAGAATAAATGGCTGACGCGCGAACAGACGTCAGGGCTACAGCAGCAGATCCGCCGCGCCTTTGCCGCATTGCCGCTCCCGATCAACCGGCTGGAAGAATTTGAAAATTGCCGTGAGGCGTTACGTCAATGCCAGGCATGGTTGAAGGACATTGAAGCTTGTCGCTTACAGCACAACCAGGCGTATACCGATGCCATGCTGGAAGAACATGCCGAATTTTTCCAGCAAATTGAGTCCTCGCCGCTGAATCCGGCCCAGGCGCGGGCGGTGGTGAACGGCGAACAATCATTACTGGTTCTTGCGGGGGCCGGAAGCGGCAAAACATCCGTATTGGTCGCCCGTGCGGGCTGGCTACTTGCGCGAGGGGAAGCGGCGGCCGAACAAATCCTGCTGCTGGCGTTTGGACGCAAAGCGGCCCAGGAGATGGACGATCGCATCCGTGAACGTCTGCATACGGAAGAGATCACCGCGAGGACGTTTCATTCACTGGCGTTGCACATTATTTCGCAGGGGAGCAAAAAAGTCCCGACGGTTAGCAAGCTGGAAAATGATGTTGCCGCGCGTAGCAAACTTTTTATCACGACCTGGCGTCAACAGTGCAGTGAGAAAAAGGCACAGGCCAAAGGCTGGCGGCAATGGTTAGAAGAAGAGATGCAGTGGTCTGTACCCGAAGGTAACTTCTGGGATGACGAAAAATTACAGCGCCGGCTGGCTTCCCGGCTGGATCGTTGGGTTAGCCTGATGCGAATGCATGGCGGAGCGCAGGCTGATATGATCGCCAATGCTCCGGAGGAGATTCGCGATCTGTTCAGTAAACGCATTAAGCTGATGTCTCCCCTGCTCAAGGCCTGGAAGGGCGCCCTGAAGGATGAGAATGCCGTCGATTTTTCCGGGTTGATTCATCAGGCCATTGTCATTCTGGAAAAAGGCCGGTTTATCAGTCCGTGGAAACACATTCTGGTCGACGAATTTCAGGACATTTCTCCTCAGCGTGCCGCCCTGTTAGCCGCACTGCGCAAGCAAAACTCACACACTACACTGTTTGCCGTAGGGGATGACTGGCAGGCAATTTACCGGTTCAGCGGAGCACAGCTTTCGTTGACCACCGCATTCCAGCAAAACTTCGGCGAGGGCGACCGTTGTAATCTGGATACGACTTACCGTTTTAATAGCCGCATTGGTGAAGTCGCAAACCAGTTTATCCAGCAAAACCCTCATCAGCTTACGAAACCGCTCAACAGTCTGATGGCAGGCGATAAAAAAGCCGTCACGTTGCTCGATGAAAGCCAGCTGGATCTGCTACTGGATAAGCTGTCGGGATTTGTGAAGGCAGAAGAGAGAATTCTGGTGCTGGCGCGATACCATCATCTGAAACCTGCCAGTCTGGAGAAAGCAGCTACCCGTTGGCCTAAGCTACAGCTGGATTTCATGACTATCCATGCCAGTAAGGGACAGCAGGCAGATTACGTTATTGTTGTGGGGCTTCATGATGGGAATGACGGTTTTCCCGCCCCGGCCCGCGAGTCGATTATGGAAGAGGCGTTGCTTCCGGCGGTGGAGGATTTCCCGGATGCTGAAGAGAGACGCTTGCTGTATGTGGCGCTAACGCGGGCACGGCATCGGGTATGGCTGCTGTTTAATAAAGAAACACCGTCGTGCTTTGTTGATGAGCTTAAACAACTGGATGTTCCGGTAGCAAGAAAACCCTGAATAGCAGGCGGCAATTGCCGCCTGCCCGGTGTTTATTTGAGGCGCTCTGCCAGATAGCGGGCGTAATCTGGGATCAAGATGTCCGTTGCATCGTTGAAGTTTGGCGACTGGATAATAAAATCGGCGGTCGACACGTTGGTGGCAACCGGAATGTTCCATACCGTCGCCAGACGCAGCAGGGCTTTGACATCAGGATCGTGAGGTACGGCGTTAAGCGGGTCCCAGAAGAAAATCAGCACATCAATTTTCCCTTCTGAAATCAGCGCACCCACCTGCTGGTCACCCCCCATCGGACCGCTCAGCATGGCGTTGACGTCCATTCCCGTTGCGCGTTGGATTAAGTTTCCCGTCGTGCCTGTGGCGTACAGAACGTGCTTTTCCAGCAACGGCTGGTGGCGTTCCACCCAGCTCATCAACATCTTTTTACAGTGATCGTGTGCAACCAGCGCAATATGTTTACGCGCTGGCAATGTGCGAGTTGTTAATTCCATAGTACAGCTCCCAAGTTAACCTGGTTACAGAGTACTGGAAGCTCTTGATGCTGCAAGAGAAAGACAAAAAAAATGCGTATGCGAACATAAATGTCATGAAGGAGGCTGTTTCTGAGCCCATTGCAAAAAGTTACTTCGCGTTTGCGCGTCGGCCTGCTGGTACCAATATTTTAAACGCTGTTCGGTCAGCGTTTGCGACTGAGGCGGCACGCGATCCAGTTCAGATACCCCGGAAAGCAGCGAGCTGTCATCGGCCATCATCGTAGCAAACTGCGGTAATGACGCATGTTTAGCCGCTTTGTTATAGCGTTCAGTTTCCATTTCATAATTCACGATTTTTGCTGTGGATGTGATTGACAGAATATCCAGCTTGACGGGGATAGGCATGGAGTCCCCATCCAGCAATTCCACGCGTGGAGCGTCATCAAAATGCGCTGTATCCCGCTCATTGTTCAGACGCGGGAGGTGAAAATTAACCTGGCTGACGAGTTGTGTATCAAAGCTGATGACCAGCGGAGGCGAAATATACAGACGTTCTTCGTGGCTGGACAAGCGAATGGTTTTTTCTACGCGAAATACGAGCTGGTGGCGACCATTTTCCAGCTCGATACTGTCGGCGCCACGCAGTAATGAGCTGGAGACTTTTTTTCCGTCCAGCACCAAAAGGTCAATATCATTAGACAGGCGTAATGAGGTAGCAAAAACGGTTACCGGCAAACACAGGGCAATTAAGGCTGTCACAATGCCGGCTTTCATAGGTTTCTCCTGTCCAGAAAATAGCTGCAAACATGTATCTAAATTTTTCGATAATCACGTTTACTAACATATAGACATATTTTTGAGTTTAGCTCTCATACGCCAGTATGGGATGAATGGTTGCGGGGCCAGGTTTGTCGTACACTTTGTTAAACAGCCTGGAGGAAAACGATGAAAGAGACCGATATTGCTGGCATTTTGACATCTACCCGCACGATTGCATTGGTTGGCGCAAGCGATAAACCCGATCGCCCAAGCTATCGCGTGATGAAGTATTTACTCGATCAGGGCTATCACGTTATTCCCGTTTCACCGAAGGTTGCCGGGAAAATGCTGCTGGGGCAGCAGGGCTATGCAACGCTGGCGGATGTGCCAGAGAAAGTGGATATGGTCGATGTCTTCCGTAATTCTGAAGCGGCGTGGGGCGTCGCTCAGGAGGCTATCGCCATTGGCGCGAAGACGCTATGGATGCAGCTTGGCGTAATTAACGAGCAGGCGGCCGTGCTGGCGCGTGATGCGGGGCTGACGGTGGTGATGGATCGTTGCCCGGCGATTGAGATCCCGCGACTGGGACTGGCGAAGTAAAGTTTGACTGTCGCCGGATGAAACGCACAGGCCCGATAAGCGAAGCGCCATCGGGCCTGTGTTAGTATCAATTACGCAGGCGCGGAGCCTGAAGCTGTTTACGGATTGTGCGCGCCAGTTCATCCATTGATGGTTGCTCCGGATGTTCTTCCTGTAGCTCGCTACTCAGTTGCGCTTCGGCCAGATACGTATGCACTGGCAGACCATTATCGTCTTCCATCACCACGTGATACCAGGGAGCGGCGCGAAGTTCGCTGTTAACCGCCAACTCATCGGCTGACGGCTCATCAAGCGAATATTCCGGGTCGATATCCACGACCACTCCGAGGTAACCTAACAGGGAATGGCGGACCTGCTGGCCGATACCGAATTTGCTGGCAATCATAGTCACCTCCCGGGAAATAGATACCCTCTATGTAAGGGTAATATTCCACTTTTCAAGTTACATGATGCGACAGGCAAACCCTTTCAGATACAGCCCTTCCGGGTAGGTAGCGATCACCGGATGATCGGCGGCCTGACGGAACTGCTCTATAAATTGTACATCACGACCAGCATCTATTGCGGCATCAGCGATGATTTTCTGAAATAAATCGGTCGTCATCAGCCCGGAGCAGGAAAATGTCAGCAGTACGCCGCCTGGGTTCAGCAACTGAATAGCCAGCATATTGATGTCCTTATAACCGCGGCAGGCACCCATCAACTGGCTTTTGTTTTCGACAAATTTCGGCGGATCCATCACGATGACATCAAATTTCTCACCGCGATCGCGATAGGCGCGCAGCAGTTTGAACACATCATCTCGCACGAACTCGGCTTTACTCAGATCCAGCTTGTTCAGTTCCACGTTCTGGCGGGCAATATCGAGTGCTTCCTGAGAGGTGTCGACGCTGACCACCTGACGGCATCCGCCCATTAATGCTGAGACCGCAAAGCCGCCGGTATAGGAGAAACAGTTCAGGACACGCTGGTTTTCCACATAACGACGCGTCGCCAGGCGGCTATCGCGTTGATCGAGGTAATAGCCGGTTTTGTGACCGTGCTGAATATCAACCAGCAGCTTCATCCCGTGTTCTTCGATAGGCAGCAGAGCAGGCGGCAGTTCGCCCGTGACGGGCCCTTGGGTCAGCGCCATACCTTCTTTTTTACGCACGGCCACATCGCTACGGTCATAAATAGCGCAGTCCGGGAAAACAATTTGCAGAGCACTAATCAGCGCGGCGCGTTGGTATTCAGCCCCCGCGCTGAGCAACTGCAATACCAGGAAGTTGCCGAAGCGGTCAATAGTGACACCCGGCAGGCCGTCGGATTCTCCGGCGATCAGACGGTAGCTGTCCAGACCGTCCTTTTTCGCCAGCCAGTCACGCCATGTCAGCGCCTTCTGCAGACGACGGGTAAAGAAATCAATGTCGATGGATTCAGACTTATCGAAGCTCCAGACGCGCGCACGGATCTGCGACGCCGGAGAGAACGCACCGCGCGCTAACCATTTCCCCTGGTGGTCAACAATATCAACGGTTTCACCGAGGTTGGCTTTACCTTCCATACGTGCGACAGCACCGGAAAATACCCATGGATGGCGGCGAAGTAATGATTTTTCGCGCCCCTTGGCTAACACTAAACGAGGATAATGTGGAATTGTAGATTCAGTCATGCGGAGCAACCTCTCACAAACAGTGACGCGGGTTGGATGAAAGTACCAACCTGAAACCATTAAAATAAAATGGCGCGTAGAGTAGCACAGATGGTGAGGTCAATCATCAGCGTCTGGCGCTACTGCATGATGGTATGGCGGGACCTCTGCTTATCGAGCGACGGTTTAATCTCACTGAACAGGTGCGACAACTTATTCTGTTATCCCCTGCTAATCTATGGACAGATCAGGAGATTGCCGGTCATCTGTCCATCGGTACCTGTTCTTTCATTTATGTTGATAAGGAGAACCGCAATGTCGAAAGTCTGCATCATCGCCTGGGTCTATGGCCGGGTTCAGGGGGTAGGATTTCGCTACACCACCCAGCATGAAGCGCAACGGCTGGGGTTGACCGGCTATGCGAAGAATATGGATGACGGCAGCGTAGAAGTTGTCGCCTGTGGTGAAAGCGAGCGGGTGGAACAACTGATGAAGTGGTTGAAAGCCGGGGGACCGCGCAGCGCCAGGGTTGATCGGGTTCTCAGCGAACCGCACCGCCCTGGCGACGAGCTAAAGGGATTTAGTATCCGCTATTAAATACATTTCACCGGTTTCGGCAGGCCGGCAATTTTAGTTGCCTGCTTAGCTGGGCCTTTCGGAAACAGGCGATAGAGATAACGGCTGTTGCCTTTTTCTTCGCCAAACTTGTTGGCCATCGCTTTTACCAGCATGCGGATAGCGGGGGAGGTATTAAACTCCAGATAAAACTCGCGAACGAAACGCACCACTTCCCAGTGTTCGGGGGAGAGAACGATACCTTCGTTTTCGGCGATTTTCTCCGCCAGCGGCTCGCTCCATTGCGTGGTGTCTTTCAGATAGCCTTCGCTATCGGTCTCAATTTCATGGCCTGCAAAAATGAACATAGTGCTCTGTCGATAAAGTAAAAACCGCCCTTAGTTTAGCAAATAAGGGGCGGCGTGAGAAACCTCGACCTACAGAAGTAGCTGTAGCAGATTGTTGGCATTAAGCTTCTTCAGCGCGTTGCATTTATACGTCGAAACCTGTTTTTCGCTAATCTGCGTCATTTGCGCAACATGTTTTACCGATTGACCGTTAACCAGCCTGTCGAGAACATTGAACTCCATGCCAGTCAGGCAGCAATTCAGACTGCGTACCCGACGGGGCTCTTTAGCAAGCAGATACGCCGCATCCACGACGGCAATTCTGTCATCAATGATATGTAAGGTCAGCGTGGCAAAACGCTTTCGTAAATGCGTGGCCAGTGCCCAGCCTTTTTCATTGCACACCAGATAAACCGTTCCCTCCCAGCGCCTGGCCTCCAGTTGAAGCAGAATGTCGACCAGCGCCAGATGCGTCCTCGCGACGGAAAAGCGGCAACGCACAACGAGGGTGTCGCAGGCCAACAGCGAACGGTGCCACTGTAACGCGCCACTCTCAACTTGAGTGTGAGCGTTACGGCGCAGAAGGGCGTAGCGCAACCCTTCGGCATAAAAACGATTATTATCAAGAATGACGTAATTCACGGCGGCCTCTTTATAACGTACTGGGTGTGTAGATGATGCGTAGCGTGCCGGTGTAATCCCCGGCGTTTTTACTGCTGGCTGCAAACGCTGGAGTTTTCAGAACAATAGGGGCAGGTACGCACAGTACGCTCTCACGTCCGCCGGGCAGGACGACCTGACGCAGATGCTGCGGATCGTTGGTGCCTTGCCAGACCAGGGTTTTACCGTTGGCGATGGTTTCGGTTGCGCCCGTGACGGGATTAGTGACGAAAACCTGATAGTCGAGACGATCCCGCGCATCGGTCTGACTTCCGCCGCGTCGCCGGATTGAAAATGCCTCTTCCGCACGGTCCGTTGAGGGGAGTCCGTCGTCCTCAAACCGAAGATAAGTGCGGGTGCTGGTACTGTTTTTGCCGTCGTACAGGCACATATCCAGCGTGTTTTCACCCTGGATTTCACTGCCACCCGGCCGCCCCGGGAAGTTGGTCAGGTTGAGGTTAACGACAGGCGTTGAGTGCGGAAATGCCGGCAGATAAATCTGCTGATTACCCGGATCGACAACCTCAATGCGTATCGTGGCCTGCCAGCTAGCAATGGCGCGATAGCCTGGACATCCGGTATTGACGTCGTTGAAGTTCCCGCCGCAGTTGGCAGTATCCCATTCACGCAGGTTCTGCTTCAGCGTTGCGGTCCAGATACCCGGCAGAGCGAGCTTTTCCAGCTCGCTTTTCACGATATAGAAATCGAAGTAAGGTTCTCTGTTCCAGTTTGCAACAATATTTGTCCCTCCCGTGACAAAACTGGCATAGGTAAAAACTTTATTATTGATAAACATGTAGTGGTCGCCATAAATCTTAAGATCCACCGTTTTGCTGGTAAGGGCATGCGTAAAACGTAAATTGATGGCATAAGGTGTCCCTGGGTTCGCCGTGAACCAGACCGGGGCGGTCATGCAGGCGCCCACTGCGGAGTCGGTACGGGACAGACACGTCAGGGTATTACGTCCCCATTTTTGCGGATCGGCGACATCATAGCCGCTCGGTTCATGAACCCAGATATCAAAGCGCGCGGGGGGGGCCATGCGATCGAAGCTGATATCGACGCTGGTGTTTCTTCCGGCAGGGGCCGCTGCCTGGGTCTGGCCCGCCCACAGACTTAAAAAAAGTAAAATAATTAAGTGCTTGTTCACATCATTTCCCTTTTGTGACGTTGTTTGCATTCATGGCAGTTGGACCCGTTGGTACCGATCGTCCGGCGAGCATCAGCTGAGCCTGTTGCTGGACAGTATCCGGCAGGGCAGAGAAGGTTAATTCCCGGCAAGGGATCGACCCGACGTAACGCACGACGTCGCGCATACTCTTTACGTTCAGCTCGCACTGATAAAACTGCTGCTGACGCACCAGGTAGAGGTTATGCAGCAGAGCGTCGCTTTGAGCGCTAAACCCGCCGTTGCCAAGGTCGCTCCAGCCGTTAACGTTCAGTGGCACGCCGCCGATAAACGGCGAATGTTGCTCGTCAGTTAACTGGCCGAGCCAGGTGTAGCTTGCCGTGGTTTGCACGTCCCGGCGGAGCAGTTTGCCAGGCACCATAAACAACGTTCTGCTGCCTGAACCTTGTGTGATTTCACTGCTGGCACCCCGCGAGACATCCAGCGATTCGTTAATCGTCAACGTAGTCTGCTGATAGCCCGGCACGGCGAAGAGGGCGCGGCTATTGCCTGGAATGTCTGCACTGCCGCCGTTATCCAGCGACACGGCAATGCTCGGATCCTGGGAATCTTCCGGTGTGGCAACGTTAACCGCGATGGCTGAAGCAGGACGTCCGTCGCTCCAGCGGCCCAGCCACAGACCAGAGCGCGACAGCGCAAGCGTGGAGTTGTAATTGCCGCTGCTGCTCAGGGTATGGCGCCGATCCTGACGATCCCAGACATCGCTGACTGTCAGGCTCCCGTTGCCATATCGTCCGCCCTGGCGCGTGTAGGCAGAGGTATTGAGTGAATCGCTGTTAATACCTGATGCGCTCAGTCCATACTCATTCTCACCACGTGCGTCGGCATACCAGTTGTGCGCCACGTTATAGCTCAGCTGGTTTTTATCATGCTGCTGGTGCTGCCATGTCGCGCCCAGAGAGGTATAGCTTGTCGCATTGCCCTGACGGTTATGCGCCATTGACAGACTCACGCTCAGGTAGCCGCCTTTATCCCTGCCTTCGCGCGAGTCATCGTTACGCATGAAAAGGTTAATACTGCTGTTGATGTTCAGACCGCGCGTGCTGAAAGCCGTACTCAAGCCACCCTGCCAGGCCCGCGTGCGTGAGCGGGTCATATAAACCGACTCCCAGGGCAAGCCTGCATCGTGACGATCGTCACTGTCCGGGAGTTCCCGACGAGAAACGTACCGTCCTTCGTTGCGGTTATCCGAATATCCCAGGCTGGCGTACCAGGTGCCGACAGGAACGGAGAACATCACCGACAGGCTTCGGTAACAGCCATTTACGGCGTCATATCCCGCGCTTCGGGTATTGCAGTTTTCCGCTGATAACGCGTTGCGATAGAAGCTCAGTGAAAAGCCGTCGTTATAGCTGATTTGCTGAATATTACCGCGTTGTCCTTCGCTGCCGTAAAGGTAGCTAAACCGGGTCGAGAGTACGCCATCGATCGGACCCGCATTGAAACCACGACTCCAGTCGAGTGCATTTTCCAGAAAACGTTGGTTTTTCTTTATCGCTGCGCCACTGGTGAGTGCCAGCGTTGGAGTGACAGGCAGGCGGACACCCGCCTGCGCGACCGCGCTACGTTCATCGTTTTGATTGTTATTGTCGGTTTCGCCCGCCTGCAGGAACCACTCGACGCGGTCAAACGGCGTAATACCGGTGCGGGTAAACGGTATCTGCTCGGTACGTGTCAGCCGGTTATTTTCATAGACGGACAGCGTCACGGTATAGCTCCCATCGGGGAACGATCGCGTGTCCAGGGTCTGAGCCCCGGCATTGAGATAAAAACTGGCCAGCAGCTGATTGCCCCGGCGGGCGTCAATACGCGCATCATGGGAAAGCAGCACGGTGATGGGGGTACCCTTTGAATGCTGAACCGGATTGATCCATGCCCTTGTCGAGCCTGTGCGCAGGCCGCGAATTTTGCCCAGCGGCAGTTGGCTGAGGTTGATATTCCCACCAGCATTACTGAACAGATCGCGGGTATCCATCTCGCCTAACTGAATATAGTACTGACGCCAGATATCCTGGCGAAACCAGGCATTGTTGACGGTTATTTCTTGTTGCTGCTGGTGCCTTGAACGCTGCCCCAGCCAGGTCCAGTCGAGATTAAAGTAGCCGTCCTGCGTCATGGCCAGCGCGCCATTGCCCTGAACGGTGGCTGACTGGTAATCCCTGTCGGCAACAAAATTGATATTCTGTTGATGGATCAACGCATTCTCAGTGCCCTGCGTAGGCTGATACCACTGGTTTTCTGTGGTCTGTTTAGGCAGAAATTTCTTGTCCAAAAACAGGCTAATGCGCGCGTTATTCTCATCATAGATAATGGCCGCACGATGGGTATCAATGTAATCACATCCCGTTGCGGAGCCATTGCTGCTGCACGCCAGGTTGCCGTTACGGGCAAGTGGAACGGCGAGAGCTGCGGACACGGTGGCAACGAGGGCAGGAGCGTCATTAAACTGACGTTTGATAGCCGCGACCACGGTTTCGGGTGCGACAAAACTTACCGATTCAAGTGTGATATCCGTTTCAAAAAGGCCAAGCGATTCGCCATAGAGGTTAACCTCTATCCACAGGCGCTGCGTTTTCGCCAGATCTTCGAAACCTGCCGGGACGGCCATCTCGGCGCAGGCGAGTTGGATGGATGCGGGTAATAAAGCAACCAAGAGGAGAGTATTTCTGTGAAACGCCATGACCAAGCCTCGACATCATCCTGACGTCAGAGGGTGGGCACCCTCTGACGTTATCCCTTATGTACTGTGGTGTTACGCACCGCCTTCCGTGGTCGTCGCCTGCGTCAGCATCAGGCTGACAACGCCGCTGTACTGACCGGTTTTCAGAATGCCTTTGGTGGTCTGAGAAATGGTCAGTGGCAGTACCGCTGAACCGTTTTCAATGCTGCCTGGGAACAGTTCAGTTCCGGTAAATTCGGCATCGGTGGTAGACAGTGTTTTATCACCCAGAATCACCGTCATCGGTACAGTCTCGTCGCCATCCATATTGGTGAGCTTAGCTGCGCTAACGAGGCGCACTTTGACATTGCTGGTGGCGGAGTTAGACCACACCTTGGTGTTCAGGCGGTAGCTTTCCAGCCCACGACCTGGCAGGTACTGCATGTCGATGCTGGCCGGCAGTGGCGTGTTATCGGCCTGAGTCATATCCAACTGTGAGTCAACGCTGGCGTTGACGGTAATATCTTTTTGAATCGCCAGCGCGCTAAAGGACGAGGCCATCGCGGCAACAATCATCAGAGGTTTAATATAGTTACGCATTGATATCTCCATATTTACAAATGAGCACCTTGGCTCTTTAAACAAACTACGTGGGTTTTTACTGTGCCGTCGTGTTATTGCACGACGGGTAAATCAGCTTCTTCAGCGGTTTTATTCACCCAGTTGAAGTAGCGGAACTTATATTTCTGACCCTGTTTCATAGTGAGCGTTTTTAATTTCCGTTCAGTGTCCGGATAAATCGTCGCGTCTTCTTTTATCCATTTACACGATGAAATAGCATCACAAATACCAATCTCTCTGAGCGGCACACGCAATGTGCCGTTGTTTTTTAACGTTCCCCGGCGAGGGTCAATCGACAGTGAAATTACGTTTTCTTCTGGAGCAATGTGGACCAGTGCACCCCAGATCACATTGACACCTAATGTCGCCATTGCTGCAGGGGGTTCTGCCTTGCCCGGAATAATGCTGTCAGGTTGTTTTACCCCTTCAAAATAGACACGCCAGGTGGTCTCTTTTTTCGGCGTTATAAGCGATACCAGACGAACAACGCGCATCGCGCCTGCAGCCAGAGCAAATTTCTCGGGCGTAACCACCACGCCACCTTCTTTCCACGAAGCGACGTCAATTTCTTTTTCCTGGGCCGTTCCGGGATTAAGAATTTTCTTTTGCCTCACGCGAATGAACTGAATATCATCCGTTTTTGAAGCCACCTTTATTTGCGCCGCACCGGATCTGTCTACATTCAGCTCCATGGGATACACGCTCATATTGGCCATTGTCATTTCTGAGAAAAATGGCAATGACAGCGCGGCGACATAAAAGGCGGTTGTCATGCTCACTCTTTTTTTCTGTTTCACAATCAGTCTGCCTGCTCTGAGTTTAAAGGCGGCGCGTTAACACCAGGACACCGTCTGCTTTCGTATCGCTTCAGGGCAGGGAAACTTTAACCAGAACAGCGGTTTGTGAAAATTTGTATTAGTTAACTCGTTATATACAGTTTTTTATCCTGCTTTTCTGGCTTTAAGGTTGTATAGTTAAGCGAAAATACCGCGGCCAAGGATGGGAGGAAAATTCCTTCTGATGAAAAAATAAGCAGGTCAGGGGGCGGTTTTCATATCGACGTACCAGGGAATAAAAAGCATGCGGTAACAGCCGAGAATAAAAGATGTTTTTTATATGCAATAATTCGTTGTTATTTGATCCTGAAGCACATGCAATAAGTCTTGTTGGACAACCCGAGTCTGTATTAACACTTTCGGCGCCAGCCGTTCGTCTTTTACAGGAATTCATTAAACACCGAGGACGCGACTTAAGCCGGGAGGAATTGATCGCTCGCGTGTGGGAAGAATTTGGCTTTACGCCATCAGGAAATAATCTCAATAAAGCGGTAAGCGAACTGCGTAAAAGTTTCCAGTCTCTGGGAGAGGGGCACGAATTGATCGTCACTGTCCCGCGCTATGGTTTCCGTTTTGATGCTGATGTGATTTTTCAGCCTGGAGAGAAAATTCAAGCCGTTGATCCGCAACCCCCCTCAGCGCAACAAGACGTTCTGCCCCGGCGAGTATCCCTGAAAAAGTGGTTCAGAATAGGGGCATTGATTGCCGTGCCGTTGGGAGCGATCTTTTACGTTAGCCGCCCGCAGGAGATAACTGTTCCGGCGAAATTAAAGCCGGTCCAGGAAAAAATCGCGCGTTGTAGTCTCTGGGTCATCGAAGATCATGGACGGCCGTTAGTGCTATCAAAATTAGCAGAGCGACTGGAGGCCAATGACGTGGCTTGCGAGCGCGAGGAGTATGCTATTTATTTTTTCAGCGCCCGTTTTTCGCTTGCAACTGCTGATGAACTGTTTATCGGGGCCTGCCCGGTCAATAAAACACGTCTGTGCAAGACCATTCGCTATAAAAACGGGGCTGGAAAATGAAAATAAGGCTTCTTTTTGGACTGGGCGGAGCCCTGGTCGGCGGCGCGCTGGCGCTATTTTACTATTGCGGCGCGACGGGAAAAAGCGATGTGCTGGCCTGCAGCACTGAATTTAACTTTACGCGCAATGAAGGGAAAGCAAGTGAGGTGAAGGTAAATGCCCTTGCTCAGTTCTATTTTCATCGGGACGGTACAGGGTTGACCACCTATAAAGGTGCGGCAAGAGCTGGCGGGCAAAATTTTATCGTTGACAGGGATGTAGACTTTACGTGGGAGCAGCGGGACGATGACAACGTCATTGTATTGACCTACACCAAAACCTGGCTTCGCCACAATGACAATACGCCGAATGCCCAATGGGGGAGTTTCGCCTATCCGACCTCACGCTACTACCTGACGATCTCTGAACTTTCACCTGCTGTGTGGCTTATTCAGGACCGGCGCTATCCTACCTATATCTGCCGGGGTCAATAAGGTATAAAAAAAGAGAATGCCAATGGCATTCTCTTTTTTCGTATCAGTGATGCTGATTAATCGCGGCTGGCGAAGCCCAGAATGCTCAGCAGGCTGACGAAGATGTTGTACAGCGAAACGTACAGGCTGACGGTGGCACGGATGTAGTTGGTCTCACCGCCACGGATGATATTACTGGTTTCAAACAGGATTGCGCCTGAAGAAATCAGAATAAACACCGCGCTGATCGCCAGATGTAAAGCCGGCAACTGCAGGAAGATATTCGCAACCATACCAATCAGCACCACCACGATCCCTGCCATCAGCATACCGCCGAGGAAGGACATGTCTTTCCGCGTGGTCAGCACGTAGGCTGAGCAGCTGAAGAAGACCAGCGCCGTACCGCCCAGAGCCATGGCGATAACATCACCCATGCCTGCAGACAGGTATGTGTTCAGGATCGGTCCCAGAATGTAGCCCAGGAAGCCGGTGAAAGCGAAAGCTGACAGAATACCAACCGGTTTATCCGCCGTTTTATAGGTCAGGAACATCAGACCATACATACCCACCAGCGTCAGGATAAGCCCCGGAGAGGGCAACATCAGTACGGTACTGGCAGTCGCAGTGAGCGCCGAAAACGCCAGCGTCAGGCTGAGCAGGAAATAGGTATTGCGCAGCACCTTATGCGTGCTGAGTAGCGATGTACGATCGCGTGAAGAACTAATAATACGATCCATGAGTCACTCTCTTATGACAGATGTAATTAATGATGGAGGATAATGAAATCAAGGGGAATGACACAGCGGTTTTACCCATCTTTACGCATTTTAACCCGCCAGGCTTAAGCATATTATTTCAACAAAAGCTCCCGAATCAGATGTTAGCACTATATGTGTAAAAATGCCTGTTAGATATCTGCCAGGTAACTGAAAAATATTGCGTTATTCCTGTTTCTCTCTGACAGTGACAGCGGTGTCTACATAAAACAGAGCAATAAGGTAAAGGGAATGATTCAACATAAATCGAAGATATTGACGTTTACGCTGTTGACTGTCTGTTTGATGTCTATCAACGGCGCGGCGATGGCGGGAAATGTTCCCGCAGGAACAATTCTTGCAGAAAAACAGGAACTGGTCAGAAACAATGGCAGTGAGCCAGCGTCGCTGGATCCGCATAAAGTCGAAAGCAACGTTGAGTTTAATTTAATCAGCGATATGTTCGACGGACTGGTGGCGGTTAAGTCGGATGGGTCTATCGAACCCCGGCTGGCCGCGTCCTGGGAGAACAAAGACAACACCGTCTGGACCTTTCATTTACGTCCGGGCATAACCTGGTCAGATGGGTCTGCCATCACCGCACAGGATGTCGTCTGGAGCTGGCAGCGTCTGGTCTCACCGCAAACAGCTTCACCTTATTCCTCGTATCTGGGCAATATGCACGTAGCAAACGCCCTCGATATTGCCCAAGGGAAAAAAGATCCTGCCGATATCGGGGTCAAAGCCCTGGATGATAGCACGCTGGAAATTACCCTGACGCAGCCAACGGCGGCTTTTCTGGCGATGCTGGCGCATCCGTCACTGGTTCCGCTGGATAAAGTGCTGATCGGCCGCTTTGGTGATAAGTGGACCCGGCCAGAACATTTTGTCTGCAGCGGGGCGTACAAGTTATCGCAGTGGGTAGTCAATGAGCGCATCGTTGCCGTGCGTAACCCGCATTATTGGGACGATCGGCACACCGTCATTGATAAGGTCACTTATTTGCCCATCAGTTCAGAGTCCGCAGACGTTAACCGCTATAAGGCCGGCGAAATCGACATTGTGTATAGCGTCCCGGTCAATCAGTTCGCGCAGTTGAAAAAGACGATGGGCGATGAACTCCATGTCTCACCTCAGCTTTCAACCTATTACTATCAGTTCAATACGACTCGAGCGCCGTTTAATGACCCGCGCGTGCGCCGTGCGCTGAATATGGCGTTAGATAAAGACATCATCGCACAAAAGGTGATGGGGCAGGGACAACGCGCGGCGTGGGTTATCAGCCAGCCGGAAATAGGGGGAGTGCAACTGCATGCGCCGGAATATGCGGCGTGGCCGCTCGAAAAACGCATTACCGAGGCTAAGAAACTGCTGGCTGAAGCTGGTTTTGGCCCTGAGCATCCGCTTAGCCTAAATCTGCTCTATAACACCTTCGAAACGCACCAGCGTATTGCCATTGCCGCATCGTCAATGTGGAAGAAAAACCTCGGCGTAGAGGCGAAGCTGCAAAATCAGGAATGGAAAACCATGCTGGATACCATGCACACCGGTAATTTTGACGTCGTGCGCTACGCATGGATCGCCGATTATGATGATGCCTCAAGTTTCCTCAATATTTTCCGTACCGGCGATAGCGAGAATACCACCAGGTACAGCAATCCCGCTTTTGATGACGCGATGCGCAATGCGGCGAAAGCATCTTCGCTGGAGGAGCGAGGCAAATACTACCAGCAGGCTGAAGACCTTTTAGGAGAGGATGTGCCAGCGATTCCGGTTTACCACTATGTCCGCACGCATCTTGTGAAGCCGTGGGTGGGAGGATTTGCGCCAGATAACCGGGGAAATTACTACACCAAAGATATGTTCATCAAAAAACATTAAGCGCTGTAGCCAGTATTTGTGCTGAATAAACGGTCAATCTGTTGTTATTTCAGTCGATTAACAATATTTTGGCTGTTTTTCAGGCAAACGAACGCATTGGTGCTTTACAGGTCCGTTCGGGATGTTTATAGTGCGCCTCATTGGAAGCGTGGCCGAGCGGTTGAAGGCACCGGTCTTGAAAACCGGCGACCCGAAAGGGTTCTAGAGTTCGAATCTCTACGCTTCCGCCAATTTCTTAACAGAATCAATAACTTAAGAGTTAGTTTTGATTTTGTACTGCATAAAGTATTGCATCAAAAGCCCGTGTAAACGGGCTTTTTTTGTATCTAAAATCCCTGTTTTTCATCAAAAAACTTATCCAGTCTTCATCCCTTCCTGTACAACAAAACCCTTTAAAAGCAGAAATACGATAGCAGGGAGCCTCCGGAAATTTAGTAATCGACGGATGATTTCACACCAATCTTAAGAACCTACCAGCAATAAGCTCAGCTGACCTACGCCATTACTGGACAACCTGTTGTTCTGTCGATTAAAACAACTAAAAATGGTAAAACGGACAGCACAGTAATGAAACGAAGTGAACTCAGGAAACTATTGGAAGAATGGTTTGATGTAGAGCGGTATGAAGCGATAAAGGAACTCACCCTTCAGCAATTCTATGTTGAGGTTGAGCGGCGTATCTTGGCTTACAAGATGTTGCTGAAACGGGATACATTACCGCCTCTGAACAGACTTTTATTAGATGATTACCGCTATAAGATCCTCAGAGGTGAAATTTTTTTTAGCGGCGACACGTCCACGCAAGGACATGGGCTTGCCAGAACTTACGCAGTGGTCCCCGTAACCCGGAGCAACGCACAATTATATGCGAAAAGTTTAACTCTGATTGGAACCCATCCTGAAACATCCCAAAGAAGTCAGTCTGAATATATGTCGGAGTACCTGAAGGAATCCGGCATCAAAAGTCTGTCCTCAATTACTGTCGATATCTTCCTGCAAGAGGCTTCAACCGAAGATATCATCGAACACCTGAAGGTGCTCATTCCCCAATGGAAAAAACAGCTAAAAATGAACGATCCGGCTGTTCGGAAGTATCGTTTTGGTAAAAGCACGTTGAGAAAAATCATCGACTATCGACTCATCCCTATGATGGATCTCATTTTTTGGGGGGCAGATAATAATGATACCAAAATCTCACTGTCGCTGATGTCATCGCTGCTTCATGAGAACAGCGAGAAGGATAGGGATGAGGGAATGCTTAAGGTGACTGACTATCCGCTGGCTATGGCGTTGCTGACAGATGAGAACTATCTGAAATCGTTTGAAGATTACATGATGGAAAACAATGTATTAAAAGACACAAAAATTGTAGATCACGTCAAAGACGAGAAGAAGAAAGAAGATAAGTAAAAAAGGGTTACGTTCGCCCTGAGCGAACGTGATCACATCCATCCTCAACCATTTTTTTTCTGTTCACCTACCCCCATTTTTTTCGAAAAAGTCTTTTGCCAACATCCCTAAAACGCCATAAGCGAATTAGCTATTATTGTCCTCGTTGAAACAACAGGGGAAAAAACAAATGAGAAATGAAATCGCAGGTAAAAGATTAATCCGTGTTCCTGAAGTTCTTAGAAGAGTCGGATTTAGTCGAACCACAATGTATGAGCTTATTAAGGAAGGCCGATTCCCGGATAAGGTAATCATAGGGGCAAGATCTGTAGCCTTTGTGGAAAGTGAGATTGATGCTTGGATTGAAAATACTATTTCAGATTCACGCAAAAATAATAAATAACATAAAAGAGGAAGCGAAAATGAAAGTCCAAAAAATAGAAATAAATGTTAGCAATGATGATACAAAATACTTTGTTCTGAAAAGCGGGGAAGACTATGACTACTATTTGCGATGTATGCATGAGTATATGGGGGAAAGATTCTATCATAACCTTGAAGACGATGGTTATATGGAGGGTGTTTTAAAATCAATAATAGAGAATGGTAAGAAAGATTTTAATGAGTTCTTGAAAAAACATAAATATAAAGCATCGATTAAAAACGTATATTTTGATGAAGTGCTTGTCAACCTGAGGCAGATACATCATGTGATGAGTCACTATATTTTATATACATAATCGCTGTCGTCATCTATTCGGCCCCGCAAGGGGCTAATATAAAACGAAATGAATAAAATAAGCATTTAATTATGAGGATATAAGTATGTCTAAAGAAACTGTTATTGAAAATAAATCAACAGAACTGTTTTATGATCTTGCTTGTAGATCGTTTACAGCAAGCTGGAATCTGTTCATGGAAGTGAATGGTGATGGAGATGCCAATGACTATCTGGATGATCCGGATTTTATGAGTCCATTTATTATTTATGTGATTGACCATATTCAGAATAACTTTGAGAGATTTACCACGCAAGAAGGAAACTGTGGTGATATTAATCAGGTCAACTTTGAACAAGTAGCAGCCTTACTGGTAGGGTATTCAGAAAACTTTAGAAAGTAAGAACTAATCTTGCCCCGGAAGGGGCTAACTATAAACAAAAGGAAAAACAGATGAATAATGATATGACAGTAATCGTAAGTATGTTATGTGAAAAAACACCTAAAGTGATGAACCTTATCCAAGAGAGCTTGGATATATTTATCGCATTAAGAGGTAGCTCTGTCGAAGAAATCATGAATGATAAGACCTTGTTAGATGATTTAAATCGTTATGTAAATGAGACACTGTATGATGAGATGGATCTGGAATATGGTTCTGTAATCATCAAAATAGTATCTAATAAATAGTATTAATACCTTCTCGATATTTATCTAATATTTAACTTAATAAAAGGAATCAGTATGAAAGAGATTATTTTAAATGAAAGTAATAAAATGGCGATAAATCTTATTGCAAATGTATTACAGGGATATTGCGAAACGATCTATAGCATCTCTGAAAAACAGCCTGAAACAGCAATGAATATTTTAACAGAGGAAATGTTATCAGAGATACTTTATGATGTGTTGATTACCTGTGAAGTTGAAGACTATGTTAAAAGTGGAAAAGGAAAAGATGTATCTGAGATCAATATAGATGAGTTAAAGGAAACGATTTTATACTGGCATAAAGAGCATATTATTGAACTTGTACTGAAAAACATAAAACCGGATGATGCTGATGAGCGTATATACTGGAAGTTAAAAATGACTGTGAATCAGTTTTGAAAAATGGCAATATTCCCTCGTGCAGAGGGAAATAATCCTGTAATGAAACGGAGATAACCAATATGATTGATGAATTCCATGTTATGTATATGTATAAAAAAATCCAAGCTGAAGCTGCGACGACAGATATGAAAACACTGGAACAGCTTCTGAAGAAGTTCCGCCAAGTTGTCGCGGAACGCCGGGAAGAATACTATCAGGAGATTGGTGAGAAAAAGGCTCAGAAATTGAGAGCCAAGAGATTACAACAGTTGCTTGAGAAAATGGGCCGTGATCGTGTATCACCGGAGGATCTTATAGGTTAATGACAATTAACAAGATCGCGTGTGTTTGATTTTTAATACTAAAGTTTTATCTGTGATTGCCGATACTTATCCTGAATATTATCTTTTCTGAGGTCATTATGGATTCTGACGATAAAAAATCAGGTAAATTTTCAGGTGCAACGGCAGCTTTTGGGGCATTAGGCAGCATCGGTAAGAAAGTTCTTGCAAAAAAAGACACCGCCCAAAGTGAGGATGGTGAAATCACTGAATCAAAAGTCATGCAGGTACTGGACTGGGCCTATGATAAAGCCTGTAATGGTGTTGTAGGTTTGGATTCGGCGCAAGAGCTTGCTGCACCATATTTGAATGGTGATGGAGAACTTGTTGATAAGGTTAATGCGCTAATACGATGGCAAAATACAAAAGCGGGAACATCAGGCTTTATCACCGGCCTTGGTGGAATAATAACGCTCCCGGTGGCCATTCCAGCTAACATTTCAAGCGTCATATTTATACAAGTTCGTATGATCGCAGCAATTGCACATATGGGCGGGTATGATTTAAAAGATGACCGTGTTAAGACACTTGTATATACCTGTTTAACCGGAAATGCTGCGAAGGATATAGTGAAAAATATAGGTATAACAATTAGTACAAAAATGACAAATACCTTAATAAAAAATATTTCTGGTGAAACAATAAAAGCTATAAATAAAGCGGTAGGATTTAGACTTATAACTAAGTTTGGGCAAAAAGGTGCTATTAATCTTGGTAAAGCAATACCACTAGTTGGTGGTGTCGTTGGTGCTACATTTGATAGTGTATCCACCAATACTATTGGGAATATATCCCGTAATATTTTCATTGAAGAAAAAATACCTGAATGATGTTTGTATGGTGATAATTTTCAGTTCTGGCTTTTAACTATTCTAAATAGGTCGTGAAATGAAATCTTTAGACCGAGATTTAGCAAAAAAATTAATAAGAGCTGTAGGTTCGGAATATGAGTATCAGGTATCTGGTAATCCTCAAGATGCAGTTTTTGATGTTTACTTTGCTAGAGAAAAGCACGGTATCGCATTTCAAATTAGACATTCAACACATCCGTCGGCACAAGATGGCGGATGGCTACAAGTGCACCACTATGAGGGAGAGCCTGCGGATTGGGGACCTGCATTACATTCACTGAGAACAATGGGTGATGTAGTTGCATTTTGCCAAACGTTGATAACGTTCTCTCAAATAAAATCCAAAAGGCAAGCGTAGATAAATTACACTGTTATTCATCTGGCATATATTAAGTTCATACTTGGTAAATGCCAGATTAATGCTGAACTGATGCATTTAAAAAGACATTTTTCTTCTTTTTTTATTTGAGGACTCAAAATCTGATGAGATAGAAGAAAGCTGTTCAAGACTCAGCTCAACAGAGCGCTGGAACTCAAGAGCTGCCACTGTACGTTGTTTTATCACCAGAGCAATGATTTCGGCATCACTTTTTTCTTCAAGGGCTTTTCTGTAAAGTATTCGTTCATTAATTAAATCAAAATTTCCTGATGATTTAGCAGCGGTGTTAGCTGCTGAGTAACTTATAGGATTAAGCTCACTAATAAAGCTATCCAAAAGAGATTGTCTTTTCTTATCAAGCCTGCGCAGTGTGGTATGTGCAGACCTATATTTTTTTATTTCATATGCAAATGTATCATCATCATCACGTAGCTTACTATATCCTGCTCTATATTCATCCATTGATGGATGATTTTTGAGTTCTTCAATCGTATTAAAATAAGCTAATAAATCAGTGTTGTCTAATTGTACTTTTCTCATATATACCTCGTTAATAAATAGTGGATATATTTATATATTAAGGTGTATAGAGAAGGTGTCAAATTAAGGAAAGGGTTAAATATTTTTTTTACTTTTGTAGAATAAAAACTATCAAGTATGTTTTTTCCATTATTGTTGTCCTGTTTTAGGATGCAGCTTTTAAATAGATGTCGATATCAGCTACGTCTTTTCTTGCCGCTTCATTTTCTTTTGTTCTTTTATATACCTTTCGCGGCTTATCGATCTGGACACTGTTTTTAGCATTAGGAACAGCATTATTTTTCTTCTTCTTGCTAAAAACAAAGGCATCTGTGTAGATCTCTTTATTTTCAGTTTCCAAAGATAAGTTTCGTCTTTCTTTCTGTGAAAGATCTGCATAATGCTCTGGATATTGTTCAATATCAGCATTGAGGCTTTTTGCATTACTCAAATGCTCTTTACGTTTTTCATCAAGTTGATGACTCATACCCTTGGCAAAAATATTAGAGTTGATATACAGGTGTCCATGATGTTCAACGAGAATACCTTTTTGTTTTAGCTTTTTGAATATGTTTGACATATTACCGGATGCGATATTCAACGCTTTACAGAGTGATGACTGTGAGAGGTTGATTAGGTTTCCAAACTCCATATATTCTAAGATATAAGTCAACACGCGGAATTCATTCTTAGATATATCCAGATCAGAAAAAACACGAAAGTTTGAAGTAAAAGCAAAAACATAAGGCTGTGCAAATGAGATCGCTTTATCTTCTTCTGTTGCAATAACGGTGGTTGATTTTATATCTTTGTTTTGTAGCAAGTGTCTTGCGATATCAATCTTTTGCTCTGTGGTTAATGTTTCAAATAAGCGAAGTAGTTCAGTGTCATTAGTATTCATATTATTCTCTCTTATAGTTCTTATTATGCCTATTTAATACTATGCAGAAAAATGAAAGTCAATAGTTAAACTATAAATAAAATAGAACTTTTATTATTATGATGTTGCTATATGTTAAAAAAACTATGTTTAAACATAGATTCCGCTATGTTTAAACATAGGAGGGTTCTATGTTTAAACATAGGTGTCTGCTATGTTTAAACATAGGAAAAAAAGGTGTGAAGCCCCGATTTTATTGGGCTGGGATAGTGCTTATAATTAAATAATTAGTAAGAAGTTAAGAGAGTCTAGTTTTCCTTTTATCTTATGTGCAGAGCGTTTTACGTAAAAACATATGGTTTTCTTGGGGTGTATTTTCAGCGAAGTGATTGTTTCATACAATCACGCAGCGCTGCTGATGTTTCAGGAATACTGCAATTGCTTACCTTTATTTTATTGGCGGCTGTCGCCGCAATTCTTCATTGATAAATCCATCATTAACAGGGATGAACCCTGTTTCAGCAATGTGATTGTTTTGAACAATCACTAAGTGCTGCTTCTATGAATATAGTTTTCCTATGCGTTTAAGAGCAAATACTATATTTTTTAGTGCTAATACTGTTATGAAATATAGGATCTAAAATATTTAATCATGAATAAAAGAATAGATGTTGATCCTTTTGGCTTTCCCTTAAAACATAGCAAAGGCCATTGTTAAATCGTTAAATATATTTTACAGCGTTAGGGCGTAGCCGTGCGTCAGCACATGAGCTTTAGCTCATAAGAGAAATATCTTTTCAAAAGAATAAGAAAAAACAGGTAAAACGTTTATTAAATGAGTTAAATTTGATTTTTACCGATTCGATATGGTATTAAATAATAAAAAAGAAGGAAAATAAAGAATGAACAACATTAAGATTATTACGCTCTTTCTTACAAATAAAAAGATACCATTTATGGCTTGTATTGTTAAAGATGTTGAAGAAAATGAACAAGGAATAAAACTCACTTTGCAAAATGGTGATAATATCCATGTCAAAGATTATGACTATTTCTTCTTATCAGAATCAGCACATGTGTGTGATCAGGAACGAATGATTAATACATACAGAAGATTGATTTCTGAACTGAGCCAAGTTAGCGAAGAAACAATAGAGTCCTTAGTTCCGAAGATATCGAATAATATGAAAACCAATTTCCCAGCAAGCGGTGTGAGTGCTTTGGAAGATGATTGAAAAACCTGAATGGTAGCAACCATTCCATATGAAACAGCATATTAAAACATGCGTTGCATACAGGTTTTTGCAACACCATATCTGAAGATAGCTACGTTACCTGAGATCTAACAATCCCTGTCTGCGTAATGGTCGACAGGGTATTACCTGTTCCGACCTATACCTTTCTATCTCCATCCATGTGCAAACAGCTACTGACATGGCTCTTCGTGCACATTACACCACTTATTGATCGATATAGAAGATCAATAAATTATATTTGATAGATTTTAACTATCAGTTGAGCGTCAATTGATCGGCGTTTTAATTGTTTATATCGATCGATTGTGTATATATGATAGTTTAAATCTATCAAATGATTTGAATTCGATCGATACAAACGATATGACGAACAGAAAAATAAATTGAATCCTATCAATTGATTAATGCTTTTTTTCAGCCCAGAGAGACCAACCTATGGGTAGGGCTGTCTTTGACATAAAGTTTCCACACATTGGGGATAGATATGAAATTACGGATAGTGATGCCACTGGTACTGTCTGCTGCCGCACTAACAGGATGCCAGCAGCTCAACGACGGCGTGAATACAATTAATGGAGCAATCAGCTCGTCGTTGTCTTCAGTAGGTAAAGCGCTGGGGGGAACAGCCACCACTCAAAGCCTTGGCCCGGTATCATCTGTATCTGGCCTTGGTGCTGTTTGCAAAGACTATGAAGAAAATGCAATGGCAGCAGAAAAGAAATGGACAGGCAAAAGGATCTCTATCATCAATGCCACTGTTCTTGAAGTTACGAAGGGCAGAAGTGCCAGCGATATGATGACGGGAATGCCCAAAACAGCCCCTAACTATTACCTTTTATTTAAAACCTCTGATACGAGTTACTGCGGCGGTATGGTCTGGCTGGATTACTACTCTGGTATTGATGATGCAGTTCTTACTTATAAGAAAGGGCAGAAAGTCAGCGTCACCGGAACGGTAAACAATTCCGAAGTCCGTGGGTTCGCTACCGTCAACAATGCCGATATGCCAGTTCGTCTGGTTGTTCTGAAAAACGGCACAATCAATCATTAATTCCGGGATAACACTATGCGTAAAATTTTACTCGTGGCGGGTCTTGCTGTTCTTGTATCGGGATGCGGTGAAAAAGGCGATTTTAAGAAAGCGATCAACGCGAAACTATCACAATCAAAGCTGTGCTACTCCCTGCAGGACAACGACATTGTATTCAATAAAGGTTTTCCGATTAAGGTTAACCGTGGCTACCATTCTGCCGGATACAGTGCTAGTGATGAAATCCTTAAGGGACTTGTTGAACAAGGGCTGCTCACTGTTTCACAACAGGCAAATGGCTTTAGCAGTGTTGATGTTCTGGAAGTCACGGACAAGGGCCAAGAGGTTGAGTTTTGGGACCGTGAGAAAGGTGCCTGTGTTGGTCATCGGGAAGTTGCTGAGATAAAGGAATGGACCGAACCGGGAAATGGTAATCAGAAAGTTGTTCGCGTTTCTTATACATGGAGGTTGGCGGATGTTCCTTCATGGGTGGACAAAAAAGCGTTCTCCAGCGTCAAGGGCATGAATGAACCTGAAGATGGCATGATTAATCTTGTTAAAACCAGCAATGGCTGGAAAGCGATTTAAGGGGGCTATTATGGAAAACAATACAATCCAGTGTCCGTTTTGCCTGAAAGAGAGCCAGCGCGGTGTGTATGTTTGTACTGGCTGCATGGCGACTGTTTTATATGGGGCTTACCCCAGCTGGTATGCTGCTATTGCTATCTTATTGTCCTTCGGCTTGTCTGTACTGATTGGTATGTCTACAGGCATGGCAGGGGCTGCTATCAGCCTACCGATAATTGCAGCTGTTGGGTTTGTCGCTGGCAAGGCGATCTTCTCTGACAATGTTGTGTTTAGGCGAAGAATGTAATATTAAATTATAAGTATTTAAACCACATCTCATAAAACAGGATGTGGTTTTTTATTTTGCAAGTATAAAAAATAAAATAAGGACTAATATTTGACATAACAGTATGGATGGTTTAAATAATTATATATTTTATGATAGAGGTTAATTAATGAAAATCCATGATTGTGCAATGAAAGGGGATGTCATATCCCCCGAACAAAATGAATCTACCCTTGTAAGAAGGGATTCTTATTCAAATGAGAATAAATCGATTCCGAAGATACTGTTTGATAACTCCCATCAATGGAAAGTTTTTCAATCAGTACTAAAGAAGCTAAAGGAATATCCTGTAAACAATAATACCATGTAGGAGATTTTCCTAGAAAAGTAGGATCTTTTACCATCCTTGCTATTTCCTCTAAGTGTACTTGTTCTTCAGCTTCACCGTGAGGATAATATGCTGAGGCTGCCAAGCATTTTATCATAAACATATCATTTAGATGAAAATCAACTGCAGCAATAATGTCTAAATTTTGTGGGTTAATTTTTAGTCGGAACTCTCTGTGATTTAGACAGTATGTCTTATTATTAATAGTAAAACATCTGTGGCCGAATACTAAAGCTTGCTTGTCAGTAATCTCACGTCCATCAGGTAGACCATGCCCTTCAGGGGATAAATCGGTTGTAAGGCAAACTGATTTAAGCTTTATTGCTTCATTAACATAAGTATCAGTCGCCAGAATACGCCCAGAATCCAGAATACCTTTTAAACCAATTGCTGTCGTAAAATGATGAAATTCGTGCATTTGGTGAACAACCTCATTTAAATTAGCTATTCAAGCATATGAGCATGGATGACATACACCAGTCAACCAATTTTGACTTACTATAAATGGTGGTGAAATGAATGGTAGTGGAGTATGACTATATTCTGTTTATTTATTTTTATTAGGTTTTTTATCTTATCATTACTTAAATATGGAAAGACAAGTATTGAATAAGTGTCTATACTTTTCTCAATTGCATTGATGCCAAGATCTGTATCGTTAAGTCCGGTTCATGGTTCGTGATGTTTTGCGATTGTTCAGAGCATACTCACCGGCCTTGTATTCCCTTTAGAGAGTTACTATTTGGTATAGCTATATAGCAATCTGTGAATTGACTTGTTTTCTTTTGAGGCATAAAATCACGAAATATTATTCGTATTTTATTAACTAAAGTTTTTATGGTGAATAGGTAATGAATAACAAACTTAGTCAGTTATACATCAAGAATATTAATGCTCTCAATGAATATAGTAAAAAGCATTCAGATAAAAATCTACATGGACCACTTCTTTTAAATATCAGTAATTATTCATCTCAGAAATTAAAGCTAATGGTTGTGGGGCAGGAGACGTTTGGCTGGAATAAATCTCCTTCTATAGTAGATCAAAGAGCTACGTATCAAAAATTTAATTTTGGATCATCATATTATAGTAGTGCTTTTTGGAATGTAATTAGGAAGGTGGAAAGATCACTAAATATTGAACCATATGCTATAGCGTGGTCAAATCTCAATCGATTTGATGTTGATTGTGGGTCACCAGATCGCACGGAACTTGCACAAGATATTGCTTCTCTAGACTATCTCGTTAAGGAAGAGGTTAGTATTCTTAAACCAGATATATGTATATTTTTTACGAATCACAAGTATGATAAAAGACTGAGTGATTTATACCGAGATCTGGTTTTTGATAATGTTAATGGATTGCCAAAGAAACATTTTTCAAGATTACATCATCCAGATCTTCCGAAGTATACGCTTAGAGCGCCACATCCTAGAACAATCAGAACGCAGCGATGGGAAGATGATTTTATTATGGCTGTTTCACAATTTAAAAATGGTTGATTAGCAATTTATTATTTAATAACACATGCCATGAAAAAGGAGATATTGGATGTAATTATTATCTCTTTTTTCTTATTATCTATGATTTGGCGGTTTTAAACGCGGTATATATTTTCTTTTGCTTTCAGACTGTATGGGAGTAATTAGATCTAGACTAATATTATGTTCTGTCTGAACGAGTTTAGGACGACTTGGAAAACGCCTGATCTCCTCTTTGGTTGGACTATAAGTGTCACTGTTAAATCTGGCACGTCTTTCATACTCAGCGCGTGACACATAGATGCCTTGGACCTCATCAAAGACATAGTTTTCAGCGATACGTTTATCATGTTCAGCATCCACTGAAACTGGGGACTGTTTCTTTCTGGCCCAGACGAATTTCTCTTTTATGTATCCGACGACCAACAGTGTGAAACGTTTGAAAATCCCATCCTGACGAGGTTCAACATGCTTCCTCTTAGCTTTAACAGGAGCGCGTTTAATCGCTCTTGTTGTTGAAGAGGATGGGTTTTTCAGCGTAGTGCGTGTATGAGGTGCAGGGGCAACCAGAACAGGCTTTTGCGTGTCTGAAGATGAAGCTTTCCCGGTATTATCCGGGATAACAATTTCTTCAGGTTTAGAAAGTGCATGAACCGTAAAGCTGGCAACATCAACAACGATGTCTAATGGTAAATCCTTAAAGGCAAAGTAGGCTTCAACAGCTTCTTTTTTCTGCTCATCACGTATGGCTTGCTCTGCAGCACGTTGTTCCTGAGCGGCTACAGTGCCCCAACGATCACGAGGGATATGAAGTATTGGGTCGCGGTTTGTTTCAATAGCTTTAGCCAGCCAGATTGCTTTCTCTTCATTGGTAGCGGCAGCGGTAGCCTGTTCTAGGGCTTCCTCATACTGGACCTTGATAGAACGGTGATCAATGCGTTCATCATAACCATACAGCTCAAGGAACTCATTACAGAAGTCCTGCCAGCCTTTACGCCAGCTATCAAGGGTCTCAGGCTTATCCCATTCACGGACCTTTTTACCAAAACCTGTAGAGAGAATCTCACGGGTTGTTCCCATGATATGGATATGCGGGTTATGACCATTGATATCGTGGATAACAACATCGGCAATGATGCCTTGCTTGGTAAAGTGCTCAAGAACAAAAGCTGCAGTGAGTTCAATGCTCTGCTCGGGCGTTAGCTTAGCAGGAAGGGCAATTTTAAACTCTTTGGCAAGACGGGCATCTTTTCTCTTCTCTGAGGCTTCGACAGCATTCCAGAGTGTTTCACTGTCAACAATCAGGGCAGGTGGGGTATTTTCAGGTGCAAAAATGTGCGCAAAGGCAAGGTCCTTTTTATGTGCTGTTTTGCGACCACACACTTCACCTGTTCTGTTATCGAAGAACACTTTACGGTGACGATATGCAGCAGAGTTAACCGAAGACTGGCCTTCGCCTCTGCTGATGTTCACCATTTTAAAACTGTATATCGCCATCCAAGTATTCCTCAATGCCAAATGCTGCTTTTCGTTTTACGTAAGGAAAACGCCGGGGTTGACGTTGACCTTGATTTTGTTTCCGAAGGAAACGGTTTTAGCCTGCGGCAGGCAACCGTCGGTAGACCCCACGGCATTAGAGCGAAGCGATAATGCGTAAGTGGGCATTGCTTTATTTTTTATCGCCATAAATGGCTCAAAAATAACGGCAATGTATAAGGCTTTCCTTTATTAATTAATACTAAATATATGAATGGCTGTAAAACAAACCGCCGAATTAAGCGGCGCAATCTGGATGAAAGGGCGAAGTGTTCCACGATATTACATAAATGGGGTTTTGATAGCGTCCGAAGGACAAAAAGAGTGTTAATTTATCCCGCCGTAAGGCGGGAAAAACTAAAACATAAATAAAATAGTTAAATTTAGAGATGACTTCTCCGTTATATAATTAACAGGTGAGGTTTAAAAACTAGGGTGAAAAACCGAAAGGTGAAATGAAAATCATATATAAACAAAAATAAGTAACGCGGAGAGTATCAGATATGTTAAGTTAGTAGTTGCTATCACTTGTGTTGCATAAATTACAAAGTGCGCGATTCAGGTTCTTGTTGACTGGAAATCGTGAGGATATGGCCTAAACTCAGTCTGCATCATTTCTTAAAGCAGTTTGATGCATTGGGAATGATGATCAGTTTATTAATTACATACAGCAATTATAATGAGGATAAAATGTCCGAACATCAAGTGTTATGTATCAATAAAAGCAATCGCCAGAGTGCTCATGAAAGGATAACTCATATTGGCGGTAAGAATGCTGATGGCACCAGATGGAAGCTCACACAGCAAGAGGCTATAAGCGGAATAGAATCTGGGAAATGGAGATTTTATGTTAATGCAGGAGGACATTCAGTGTGGGTGATTGTTGCTGTTAGCGCTTCTGGTAACAAATACTTAAAAACACAAAATGATGGCGAACAGCCTAATAACCTTTTGAGTCTTCCTGAGTGCGCATAAGTGTTAAAGAAAGGGCCTTTTGGCCCTTTCTTACTATTTACTGCGCTTACCATGATTACTTCTGAATGTAGTTAGTTATAGAGATAATTTTAAAGTCCATTAAAAGACTTGAAGATATACAAAAAATAATTTTTGTATACTATTGATTAATTTGTTAATTATGCTAATTGGTGTTAAGGAAATAAAGGCAAGGAGGTTTTATGTATAAAAATAACGATGAAGCCATCGATCTTGAAGCAAAAAGATTACTTGATAATGGAATCTATACCGATCTGGAAAAAGCGTATAGTGAAGCAGAAAAGATAATCACAGAAATAAGAGTTGAGTTTAAAAAGAAACAGGAAAAGAAACAGTTCCGTTCCCGGATTAAATCAATCAAACGAGCACTTTCAGATGATGAGTTCAGAAGTAATATTCCTTATAATCATAGGCATCAGTGGAGAAAAGAATGAGTGATGATGAAATAAAAAATACCTATCTAACTGGCAATGTTTTTCAGAGTGATAGAAGTAGGCCTGAAATTAAGAAAACACTTGAGCAAAAAATAGCAGGAGCACAAAATAAGATCAATTATCTTAAAGCAAAAGAAAAGAGGGATAACAAAAAAGAAAATATACGACAAAAAATAATTCTCGGTGCAGAGGTTGCCAAGGTTTTAAACTGTGATATAAATGAGGTAGATAAACAATTACTCTTTGGAATGTTGTTAGAAGTTCCATCATTACATACTCACGATATTGAACGGTATAAAGTAAATGGGCAAATCTACATTGAAAGAGTTCTCAAGAAATTCAGACCATAAAATAATTTCACGTCCGAACAGCTCTCCGGCTTAAAACTTGTTTTAGGCTGGGAAGCTGTTGACCAAGCCCCAGAGGGCGCGGTAGTCAATTTTTACTGCCATCCGTGGCAATAAATTACAACCAAACTCAGATGGCAAAGTCTTCAAGAGCTTTACCACCTTCTAGTGCAGCAGCAATAGCTTTTGGTGTACGACCTTGACCCGTCCATGTCTTTTCATCACCATTTTCGTCAATGTACTTGTATTTAGCAGGACGAGGAGCACGAACAGTAGCCGGACGGGAAGATTTAGGATTGCCCAGCAGTTCAGATGGATCAATACCATCTTCAAGCAGTTGTGCACGAAGCGCTTCAATTTTGGCCTGACGTTCAGCATTTTGTTGCAGTGCAAGTGATTCTTCTTGGCGTCTGTCTTCAACAATAGCAGTTAATTTTCCCAGCATCTCTTCCAGAGTAGCCAGATCTGTTTCTCGTGCCTGAGCGCGAAGGGTACGGATGTTATTAAGTGCTTTAATAGCTTCAGTCATTATCTTTTATCCTGAATGTTTAAGGTCATGAGCAGGATAACATACAAAAGATGATAATGGATAAAATTATCCCTCTTAAAATTATTTATTAAGTGTTTTTTATGGATTATATCTTAACCAACCTTGACCTCTTTTTTATTTTTGTTAATTGATATGTACGTGAAACAAAAAGGACGATGAAAATGAAAAAACAAAATAAGAAAGGGTTCTCATTACTGGAACTCATTTTGGTGCTGGGTGTCGGTAGTATGATGGCTTTTATGCGTTTTCAGGATATGAGAAATGATCAGGAAACGGTGATTGCTAAGGCTGTTGGTCAACAAATGAAGCAGATAGGGGAGGCGGTAAATGGATATATTAATATCCGATACGACAAGCTTTCTACTCTGACCTCAAGCAGTAGTCAGTCAAGCGATCCGGGTCCCCGTACCTGTAATGGTTCAGGTTGTGAAATCACTTATCAGACACTCATTAATGAAGGGTTATTGCCAATATCATATACCGGGGTAAATGCCCAGAAATCTTCTTATAAGATAATGTTAAAACGTTCAGGAGCTACTCCTAACTATGTGGTTAATGGCTTAATCACAACAACTTTACCTTGGAGTGAAAGCGGAAAACTTCGCTACGATTTATTAGGTAAAGCTATGCAGGAAGCGGGTATTGATAGCGGAATGACGCAATCAGCAGCTTTAGTATCAGGTCTACAGGGCGCATGGACCGAGACATCATCAGCTTTTAATAATATTACTGCAGCGGGTCTACTGGCGTATCGTGTTGGATACGATTCTTCTATGTATTCAGTGTATTTGCGTCGTGATGGCACATTACCTATGACAGGTAATTTAAACATGGGTAATCAGGACATAAATAATGCCAGAAACATAACGGCAGTGGGAATCACAACTACGGAGGCATTACGAACTAGCGGGGTAGCGGTGATAGGCACAACATTAGACGTTGGCGGTGTGGCAACATTAAACTCTGATTTGGTTGTAGCGGGTAATGGCCAAGTCAATGGAAATTTAAATTCTAATAATAGCGTATCAGGAACAACCATAACGTCCAGAGGTGAGACCTATACTAATAACTGGTTCAGAACTATGGGAGATGGGGGGATTTATTTCCAAAAATATGGTGGTGGATGGAATATGACAGATTCCAATACTATAACAGCATATAATGGTAAAAACATTCAGACTTCAGCAGGATTATATGGCGGATACGTTAAATCAACCGGGAATATAGATGCTAATGGAACAGTTAACGCTGGATATGTATGGGCATCAGGAAACCTTAATTCTAACTACGTACACTCTAACGGCAATATTGATGCAGCTGGAAAAGTTTATGGTGCTGGTGGAGTTGTGTCAGGTGGTAGAACAACAGTTGGAGAGTATCTTCATCTAAATGGAGTGGCCTATGCTGGAAATGGATGTTCTCCTAATGGTTTGCAAGGGCGAGCAGTTGATGGTTCTATATTATCTTGTACTAATGGTGTATGGAAAGAAGGAGGCGGAAGTGTAAATAGGATGTTTATTGTTGTTGAAGGGAAGTGTTATGTTCCAAATAAAGATACAGGAGGTTGTTCTTGTCCAAACGATCCTAATCGTCTAAAACAAATAGAAGTGTCAAGATATAAAGGAAATGAATGTAATAATGGTGGAAGTAACTGTAGAGAGCCAGACAGAAGATTATATACATGTAATTAGGTGACTGGCGGCATTACGAACAGTTTATTTCCGCTGAGGCTGATTTAGTTGCCCCATGTGTGGGAATATACATTCTTTCCAATGGTGAGTTTCCTTTAAGGGAAAACGAAAGGGCCGTTAGGCCCTCTTGTTTAAATATTTATTTCATTTAAGTAATGACTCAAGTTGTTCAGAAATTTCATCAATGGTATTTATCGATGTATTTAATGCCATTTTATCTACTAGTGTAGGGCTGAATTTTAAGATATCAGATTTAGATACTTCATGCCAGATAGGTAGTATTACTCGGTCTTCACCGTTCATCTCTCTGGCAGTCAAACCATTTAATTCATACTCTGTCCAGTCCTTTTTGATAAAGGATTTAGATAAAACAACAACTCCAAACTGAGAGTTTGCTAATTGATTGTCTTTCATAGCCTTTTACTCCGGCCTAAAGATTATCCTTGGAGCAGAAGTGGCTAAAAATTTTGGCCGTAAAGTAGAGGAGGTCGATAAGGAACTTGTTTAAAATATGGTGGTTCGCAAGGGGTAATATTTAAACAAAGTTTTGTAATATAACAATATTAAAATAAAACTTATCCGAAAGTGTGTTATTTCTTTTGCTTTAATATAGTATTATATAAATTTTTATAAGCAATACATACAGTGTATTGCTTATAATGTAATAGTTATAGTAGTGATGTTTTAAATCCAGTCTTTAGGTATGAGACCATCTCCTTTTGTGTCCCAATGAGCGACTTCATTCACATGAGGTATACCTTCCCAAATACTTTTACCGGCATGTTCTAAAACAATTATCTGAAACTTGTCTTGAGAGTTTTTATAGGTTCTATCTAAACTCCTGCTTAATATTTTGAATATTCTCTGTGTTTCATTAATGTCTGTATTTCTATTTTCCATTACTTTGTTAAACACTTCCGTTGGAGTATCTAAGTCATTAACGCCTGAGGATGAACTTGGAAAATATACTTGGCTTGGTTGATCTATAACAATGAAGCTTAGAACGGGACTGGCTCCAGAACATCCATTGGAGGACATCAAATATTCATGGAATGCTAAAAATGATGCTATGTGATATCCCATCCAGTTAGCACCACTACCAATCTCCCACAAAAATTCTTTTTCGTGAAAAGAGCTTTTCTTTTGAAATGAAATTGTAAGTTCTCTATAATCTAAAGAAGCTAACTGATATTGGGTAAGTTTGAAGTTTTGAGCATATCCTTTAATAAGTTCATCAATTTTGAATTTAGCGGAAAGCTCCCTGTTGTGATAATTGTTTTCTTTAAAAAAGAGAGATAAGTTTTCTATTTTTTCTTGGAGTAATGAAACTTCTTTTGATAGATCATCATTTCTCTCCACTGTTAGTATTGTTTTTAGCAGTGACTGAATATTCCCAATCAAAAGATAAATCCTACTCAAAGAATCTTTAGTGGAGTCATTACTAAGCTCTAACTGTAGTCGATTTTTTCGTGTTTTATTTATATCTTCTTGAAGCTTATTAAGTTGTATTTGTAAGTTTTCAATTTGCTTATCTGTAATTGGTGGGGTGATAAATGCTTCTGAAGATAAGTCAACTTTCTGTTTGCTATCATCAAGTGATTTTACTATTGGGGATAAATGATCGGAAATGCTTCCGCAAACGAGACAAGTTGTTTCCGCTTTTAGGTTTTTTTTTACCCAGTCTATATTGAATAAACTTTCTTTTTCTATTTTTGTGGCATCTCTAAACTGATCTGCATAATAATTCATGCTTTTATAGCTGCGTATTCTTCTGTTAATTGAATCTATTTCTTGCTGAAATTTTTCCTCTAATGATTTTAGTTCTATATATTTTTTGTTTGTGTATTGGTAATGTGGAGGGAGAAATATATTCTCAATTTTTCTTGAGTCAAAAATATTAATTATTTCTTTCAGGTTATTTAATTTGTCATCGGTGCTTTGATTGGGACTATGTTCAATAACACCTAACTCAATAGCTTTATTCCATAAGTTAGATATATCAACTTCCCACGTCTGATAAGCATTTATCAACAGGCTTTGTTGTTTCTCTTTTTTTTCTAAATCTTTTCGAGCTATAGATAATTCTCTCTCTTTAGCGAGGTATACGGCATCTCTCATGTTAAATGCATAAGGTAATACTTTTTTGAGTTTTTCTTTATGATTATATGAGTCTGATCTATAAAAAAGGGTGTTTGGATTTGCCACAATGTGTTGTGGTTGGAAATTAAATGAGGTTAAATCTCGATACGACGGAGGATCGTACTTTTCGTTTTCATCGTAGTTTGTATCAATAGATATATTCGTAATTTGGCAAAGAATGTTTAGTCTTTGCTTAAATTGTGATAATGAATAGTTCCCAGATATAGTCTCCGGTATCTGTTCACTCTCACTAATAATAGATATATGGCAGTCATTAGCAGAAGGATAAGATGGTGAACTTCTGGCTATTATATAAAATTTATTTTTTATATATATCTTAAGTCCAAACCAACGAGTCTTCTCTCTTATAATTCCTACAGGAATAGAACACCGTGATGAGCCAAGGCAATAATCAATGATTGAAATAATTGATGATTTCCCTGTCCCGCTAACACCATGAATTATGTTTATTTCACCATCATGAAATTTAAGGGTTTGTGTTTTATTACTTATGTCTTTGGGCCAAAGAATAAGTTGTGAGATATAAAATTTCATATTAAATGACCTTCAATATAGTATATAATTCATCGATGGTATAAAAACCAAACCAGCATGCAACTTTAGATACTGTCCTGACGATCTCTTTTTGAGCTTTGTTCTCTATGGCTGTACCTCGTGGCATGCTTTTAAAGTTAAAACTACATACACCATTTTCATCTAAGGTTATAAGACCTGTTGAAACAGCAAAATTAAGAGACTGAAACGTTATTTTTGAGTAAGCTGATACTCTTTCGTTTAATCGCTCTAATATAATTGGTTCATTGTCAATAATATACTGAAAGTTTGTTGTTGTTTTTCTTCTTAATAAAATATCACGAGTTGGTGAATGCCATACCATTGGAAGTAATAATAGTACTTCTTTTAATGTTGGATTCCGATTTGCGTTGTTTTTATTGTATTCAGTTATGAAGTACGATATCAAAAAACAGCCTAAAATAGGATTGTTTACTAAAGGAGCATTAAAAGTATAATTCCTCATATCTATGCTTCCTTAATTTTTTTATACCAATGCATATTGTTTGGATTCGCTGTGTTATTAACTAAATCATGATAATGTCCATGTGTAAAATATATATGATTAGTCTCGTAATCCCCTAAATTTTCTTTAAATTCCGGTGTTAAAGTTCGTGTTAGAATTTTTCTGAACCTTGTTTTTTCCTTGGGTGTAGGGTTATCTATCTCTTCTATTTCGATTTGTTGAGTAATGTGCTTCCAGCGTGTGTTTAATTTTCTTTCACGGTTGTCCCAATCAGTTGGAAGTACGTAGCCCTCATTTTGGAGACGTACTCTTTCTGAATAAAACCCCAAGTAAGATTTTAGCTGTTCATCAATATAAGTTTCTGAAAGATCTAAATTTGCTAATTGTCTAATGAAATTGAGATCATTATTATCCACTATATGATGCTGGAATTGTGCAGAAAAAATATCCCTATCAATGTATCTTACTAATGGAGTTTTTCTCTGTAATTCATGAAGTTGGTCTCTAAAAAATTGAACGTTATGCCATGCTTGTTCTTTGTTTTCCCATTTTGTAAAACTTTTATTTATAAGTGAGCCTAATAGTTGCTCGTAGATTTCCTCGGCATACTCTACTGCTCCTGAATGCAACTGAAAATATTGAATTGTTTGATTTCTTATATCAATTGATTTCTCGTGAAGTGATGAGGCATCGAAAACTTTTATTTTTTTTATTACGTATGTCAAATCATCTAAATGATATTTGGAAACATTTATTATATCTTCATTTTTCGTATTCTTTGCTAAAGAATGTATTGTTGATAAAATACTATTTATATCTTCATCTGATACAGCGCTGGATATCCTTTTTGCTAAGGAGTCTTCAGGTAGTAAAATGTTTGTTGTTAGATAAAAGTTTATTTCGTTATATGATGAACGATACTCTTTGAGATTGCTTAGCCATATATTTAAAGTGTGCCAAAGATTATGGCTTTTATCTCCAATAGGATTAAAATTTTCTTTCCCTGTATATTTGTCTTGTTCTAAAGTTATAGTCGATTCTCGACTTTCATTAAAGCTTAACGTAGTAACGTCATCTAATGTCTCTACACCGACTAAAGATTTTTGATTAACTGAAGAGAATATATAAAACAAAGCTCGCTGGAATTGATAAAGAAATCCGCAAACAGAACTACTTGCATTTGAATTAATAGCCCTTCGAATGTAGTCCTTTTGAAATATTTCCATAACCTATCTCATCCTATTGAAGTTATGATGACTATTATTTCATTACGATTGAATTTTTGTTTCGCTCATTCTAACCTCAATCCCTGAATGGGACAAGAAATCAGAAACAAGTTAACGTGAAGGAACACAATCTGTGTCCCATTACTGTGGGAAAATGTAGTTGCTTTTTCATGTAACTATCTGATTTAAAATTATTAATTTTTCTTGTGGGTTTAGACGCCCCCACGATTACATGAGAGTTTCTTTCTCCGCTATGTATTTCGCACGATTATGAATCTTATGAATCTTATGAATCGCCTCACTCGGCCTTATCGTAGACATCATCTTCATAGTTGTTTTGATGGTGTTTTCGAACTGGGCAGCTAAGCACTGGCCAAGCAATACCTCGCCCAATCATCCATTAGAGCCACCCGCTTAGGCCATAACGTCCCGCGCTGGTATGCTGCTTCAGCCTTATCTGCCAACTGGTGAGCCAGCGCATGTTCAATTACCTCACGTTGATGGTCTGTGGTTTCACCAGCCCAATCACGAAATGTTGAACGGAAGCCATGTTGTGTTAAACCACTATGTCCCATTCGTTTCAAGACTGCCAGCAATGACATATCAGAAAGCATTCCACCTCTTGGGGCTGGGAATACAAGATTATTGTCTTTGAAGCGGGGTAAGTCCTTTAACAGGGCAATGGCAGCCTCAGGCAGTGGAACCTTATGCTCTTTGCTGGCTTTCATTCTGTTGGCTGGGATGGTCCAAGTTTTGTTCTTCAGATCTATTTCTGACCATTCAGCGCCACGGACTTCACCAGAGCGCGAAACTGTCAGTATTGAAAACTCAAGTGCTCGCGCTGAAATGCCTGCTCGTTTACGTAGTTCGGCCATGAACGAACCGATCTCGTTGTAGGGTAATGCAGCATGATGCTTTTGGGTCTGAACCTTGCTTGGCATTGGCAGGAGGGGCTTAAGCATACCTTTCCATGAAGCAGGGTTATCGCCCTCAAAGTATTCTTTCGCTTTTGCGTAATCAATGATCGCTTCAATGCGACCACGCAGACGGCTGGCAGTTTCGTTTTTTATTAACCAGATTGGTTCAAGTATCGCTAATAGGTCAGTCTTTGTAATCTCAGCTATGGGTTTTTGACCAATAACAGGATAAGCATACGTTTCCAGCGTGGACCGCCATTGGGCAATGTGTTTCTGGTTCTTTAGCTCTTTGGTCTTAATTGCGATAACGTCTTCAGCACAGCTAGCAAAGGATTTGTTCTTGTGGGCCAGACGTTCCTGATGCGCTTTATGGGCGTGCTTTTCTGCAAGAGGGTCAATGCCATTACGGATTTGTTTACGCAGCTCACGAGCTTTATCACGCGCTTCTGCTAATGAAACTTCAGGGTAGGGGCCAAGACCCATGTTTAAACGTCTCGGAACGGTTCTTCCTAGAGCATTTACTCTTACCCCCATAGCAACGCAAAGCACCCATGAACGCGACTGGCCTCTGTTTCGAAGATACAGGCCGTCAACGCCACCGACGGCAAAAGAACCTTCTTTTTTCAACTTAGCGACTGCGAGTCCGGTGAGTTCTTTTGCTTTTTTCGGCATAGTAAAATCCTGTCATACAAACCGCCATGCATAAGGTACTGCATAAAATGTCAGATTTTTTCGGATGTAGCAAGACGTCCTCGAACAATGTATTTTGACAACATATTGTTTATTAATGGTAAAAATGAACTATTTCTGACATTTTCGGACATTGGTTTGGCGGACTACGCTTCCGCCAAACATAAACCCCGAGCTATTTAATAGCTCGGGGTTTTTTCGTTTTGTGCAGTTTATGTCATGCCATCTTTCTCCAGCCTTAGTCGCGCAAGGGCAACTCAGCGCTGCTGCCCGGCGGAAAGCTGACGAACTGAATCATCTTCATATCTGGCAATGCCTACATGAGCGAACGTCTTTTCATTCGTCGTAATATCCATAGCAGCCCCAGCATAAAGGTCAGGTAGCCCATAACGTAATATCCATGCTGTCTTCGTTCTGCGAGCGTTGGGTCGGCCGCCCATGCCAGAAAGGCGGTAACATCCCTGGCATATTGCTCCTCCGTTTCAGCTTGTAGCGACGCCGGGCGCCATTGAATCTCTCCGCTGGTCAGCGGTTTCGGCATGTTAATCACGCCACCGGGAAAATAGCGATTAGCCTTCAGTTCGGGATCGGCAGGTTGATAACCGGTTAGCAGTGCGTAGACGTAATCTGCTCCCTGGTCCGTGTAGGGCTGAAAAGCATCCAACAGAAATTGCGGGAATCCGCGATCGTATGAGCGGGCACGCACGATATAGCTCAGGTCAACGGGAGAAGCGCCATTGTTAAGGTATCGTGCTTCCTGCTCGTTTAGATACGGCGAGATGAAGCTGTCATTTAGCGTCCCGTCTCGCTCACCAATCTGGCCGTCATCCTGAAGCTCAGGAAACTGATAGCCGCTGGCGATACTTCTTGCTTCTTCAGCCGTGAGTTCCGGACCGCCGGGCCTGGTCAACGACCGAAAGCTAAGGTGCTTTATGCCGTGACAGGCGCGACACTTCTCTTCATAAACCTGCAGGCCACGCCGAAGCTGCGCTTTATCATACTGGCCATTGATACCGCTGAAGCTCCATTCCTGCCGTTCAGGCGTGGCTTCCTGCGCATAGGAGGAACCCAGTCCCAACAGAGAAAAGGACAGAATGCTGATTTTCAATAGTTGTTTCATCATCAATCCTGCTTTTCCAGAAAACGACGGCAAGGTAATACGATTAAAAACCAGGCAAACCAAATCAGAGTCGAAAGCTGCGATGCGGCACGGATCCAGCCCTCTTCGTTACGGAAACCGTCAATAAGATCGGGGCCAACCAGTGCTTTCGACCCTAACCAGCCTAAAAAGCAGGCATTAATGACCCACAGCCAGAATCCGCATTTAACCAGTTTGCTGTAATGGCGAAAACGAGCCCGGGAAGTATCAAGCCAGGGAAGGAAATAGAAAATCAGTACCGAGCTGCACATTGCGGCTAAGCCAACGAATTAATTTGGGAAGCAACGCAAAATGGAGAAGAAGGGAAGAAAATACCATTCCGGCGCAACAATCGCGGGTGTAACTGTTGGATCCGCAGGAATAAAATTATCGGCGCTGCTCAGATAGTGCGGCGCGAAGAATAAGAACCAGGCGAAGATCATCAAAAAAAGGATGATTTTGATGACATCAAGATCGGTAATTTTGTAATCGAACAGCAGGCTCCTGGACTCTTTCTCGCTAAACCTCTTTTTCATCGCCTGCGCAAACGCCGACTGTACGGTGCGAATATGAAAAACCGTTGCTCCGACAATCACAAAGGGAAGAATAAAGTGGAGAACAAAAAAGCGGCCAAGCATCGGCGTTCCCGGAGTATGGCTGCCGACTAAATATGCGTAAAGGGTATCACCCACCAGCGGAATGGCCTGGGCAAAGCGGGTAATTACCGTGGCCGCCCAGTAGCTTTTTTGCCCCCAGATAAGGCTATAACCAAGAAATGCGGTCATCATCAGCAGGATATACAGCGTAACGCTAATCATCCACATTGTCGTCCAGGGCTTGCGGTAAACGCTGTAGTACATGCCACGAAAAATATGCAGATAACAGGCAAAGAAAAAGAGCGACGCGCCAATAGCATGCATGTTGCGTAACAGTTCTCCATGGCGAACCGCACGCATAATATGAATAATGGAGTCAAATGCCAGCTCGGCCGTCGGCACGTAAAACATTGCCAGCACAATACCCGTAAGGATCTGCACACCGAGTATAACCAGCAGGATGGCGCCGATTGCGAATACCCAGAGTCCGGCAATCGAGCGAGGAAACGGGATACGCCAGCGAAGCGAATAGACGCGCTCACTCCTCATTTCAGGCTTCCTTCGTGCCGATACGCACGGCCTGACCATCCGAATGAATAACGTAGTCCGGGATTGCCAGGTTGGTCGTCGCGGGGCCGCGCGTCACGCGCCCGGAGGTATCAAACTCTGAGCCGTGGCACGGACAGATCCAACCCACCCCTCCTGGTCGGGCGTTGGGTACGCACCCGGCATGTGGACAATACCCTTGAACCACCAGCCATTGAGGATGAGTAGCAGAGACCCTCTCGCTGTCCGGTTGTGGGTCGATAAGCGTATGCCAGTCGGCACTTCTGGCAGTAATAATCTCATCCTGGGTGCGATGGTGAATAAGAATCAGCTTTCCCTGCCATACGCGTCTGACGGTTTGTCCAGCAGCAACCCCCGCAAGAGAGACATCAATCGGTTCATTTTCCGCAAGAGTCTTCTCATCCGGGCCCAGGGCCGCAACCAGCGGCCAGACTGCAGCAGCGACGCCTGCCGCACCGACGAATTTTGTCAGTTTACACAGGCATTCCCGGCGCTGTTCCTGGATTTCGCCATCTGCAAGTTTATTCTCTGTCACCTCGTATTTCTCCCTGAGTATCGCGGATTAACGTTTGTCGATACGCGCGTAAATTTCCTGAAAGCGCTTATCAGCAATACCCGGCGCTTTGAATGCCCGATAGCTTGCTGGTAACTTGGCATCTCCAACCTTTATCAGCATCACCATGCCCTGAGCGTAATGTGGTGTACATTTGATGCCGTAAAATCCGGCATTGTCATAAGTTACTTCGATCTCTTCATCTATTTTTCCCATAAAACCGGGATAGTTAGCCGGAGACAATTCAGCGATTGAAGCCGCGTTGTGACTCTTATGTTTACGGATAAACTTCACCGTATCCCCGGGCTGGATCTCCAGATAATCCGGCTCATAGACCATTGGTCCCGCAGACCCACGATTTTTCATCAAAACGTCGTGAGTTTGTGCGAAGGTTGAAGAGGCGAGGGCGAGTAAACATAAAATTTTCAGACTCTGTTTGAGATATTTCATCGATTCTTCCTTAAAATTCATCAGGTCTTTGATAACGGATAAAACAGTTTTCAGCGCCTGTTTCATGTTCAACAATGGCGTCGATACCAAACCAGGCATGGAGGTTTTCACGGGTAAACACGGCGCAAGGAGTCCCCTGCATCGCCATATGCCCGGATGTCATGACGATGATGCGATCGCAGAACATCGCGGCATGATTGAGGTCGTGCAGAGCGGCAATGACCGTGAGCTTTTCACGTTTAACCAGACTAAGCAGGCCAATCTGATGTTGAATGTCGAGATGGTTGGTGGGTTCATCCATCAGTAACAACTGCGGCTGCTGCGCCAGCGCCCGGGCGATATGCAGGCGCTGTTTTTCTCCCCCGGAAAAGGTATGCCAGCATCGGTGCTGTAATTCACGGAGATCGACCTTCTCCAGCATAGTTTGCACGATATCGTCATCTTTGGCGGACCAGGGCGAGAGCAGGCTAAGCCAGGGCGTGCGCCCCAGAGAAACGGCTTGTAAAGCGGTAAGACGCTCGCTGGTTTCTGCCTGTTGTTCGACCAACGCCACCCGCTGCGCAAGGTGACGCCGCGAATAATGCTGGAGCGCCTTTTGCTGCAGGGTGATACGCCCGGAAGTTGGCTTCAGCAAACCGGCCAGCAGTGAAATCAGTGACGTTTTGCCCGAGCCGTTGGGACCGATGATGCCGACAAACTCGCCGGGCGTTACGCTGAGTGAAATATCTTCAACAATCGTCTTACCTTTTACCTTCCAGTACAAATTACAGGCTTCAATAACGGCTTGCGCAGAGGTAACGAGTGGCTGTACGAGATTCACCGTCATTTGTTCTGGTTTCCTCTAATCAGAATGATTGAAAACGCAGGAGCGCCAACCAGAGCCGTGATCACGCCTATTGGGAGTACCTGACCGGGTAGTAACGTGCGGGAAATAACATCAGCGATAATGAGGAAAATAGCTCCGGTAAGCGCACTAACCGGCAGCAGTCGATGATGCTGGTTGCCGACCAGCAGACGAGCAGCATGAGGGATCACCAGACCGACAAAGCCGATCGCACCCACAATGGAGACCATAATCGCCGTCATGCCGGTGACGGCGGCAATCAGTACTGCACGGGTACGTTTTACCGGAATGCCCAGCGATGCCGCAGACTCCGCGCCAAAGGAGAAAGCGTCAAGATGGCGGGCATAACAGAAGCACAGCGCGATACCGACCAGAGCGGTAGGAATGGCTAAGACTACATCGGGCCAGCGTACACCGCTCAAATTGCCCAACAGCCAGAACATAATACCGCGTGCTTGCTCGGCGTTTGCTGAGCGGGTGATGATAAGCGATGTAATCGCATTGAAAAGCTGGGAGCTGGCGATCCCGGCAAGGATGATTTGGGTTGTTACACCCCCACCTTGTCTACCGCCAGCGGCCATCGCCAATAGCGCAACGAACAGAAATGCCGTCAGCGCACCAATGAAAGCGCCCAATGACATACTGATGATGCCAGCCCCAAGTCCAGTGAGAGCAATCAGCACCGCTCCGGTGGACGCTCCGGCAGAAATCCCCAGTAGATAGGGTTCGGCGAGCGCATTGCGTAGCAGCGACTGTAACACTACGCCGGAAACAGCCAGGCACGCGCCGCAACTGGCCGAGACCAGCGCTCGGGTCAGGCGGTAGTTCCAGACGATCCCTGCATCCAGCGCATCGACAGGATAGTGTGTATCAAAAAGATGATTTGCCAGCGTGCTGAGAACATGCTGCCAGGGGATAAGCGTTTCGCCGATGGAAATCCCCGCCAGCAGTACGCCACACATTAGCGCACTGACCCAAACGGCATGCCCACTGACTCTCACCGCAAGCTGACCAACAGCGCGACGCATCCTGCGTGAATCACTCATGATTATCTGCGTTCCTGAGTAACGGAGATGCGCTACACCGTGCGAGGATATAGCGCAAAACGTAGATTAATGAGCAGCCTGCGGATGTGCTAAGCCATATTCAACAAGGGCATCAGCCAGTTTTTCCACACCATCAATAGTTCTGATCCCGGCATTCATGGTCTGTACGTCAATGACCGGTAGATGGTTTTCCTTGACGGCAGGAACCAGTTTGGCGACAGGATCGGACTTGAGGTATTCCATCTTGACCTTCCAGTCATCCGCCGGGAAGCGGCGACGGCTCATCTCACCGAGCACAATGAGTGAAGGATTCGCTTTTGCGATGGTTTCCCAACCCACCGTTGGCCACTCTTCAGCAGAATCAATCACATTCTTCACTCCCAGCGTTTGGGCGATCCATGCCGCCGGACCAAACTTCCCGGCAACGTAAGGGTCAAGCTGGAGGTCGGCGCTTGAGAACCAGAACACGGCGGAAACATTCTCATCCATTCCGGTAATTTTGTTTTTCGCTGCGGCTTCACGTGCTTTAAGGCTGGCAATCAGCGCCTCGCCTTTATCCTGAACATCGAAGATTTTCGCCAGATCGGCGACTTCCTGATACACCATGGCAATATCAAACATGCCCTTACGGACACCATCACCACCATCTTCGTTATCTTTCGCACAGTCAGCTGGCGCGGTGTAAACGGGAATTTTTAGTTCACTAAACTGTTCGTAAGAGGCAACCGTGCCAGCAGGGCCGATTTGCCACTCAAACTGACTGGCGATCAGATCCGGTTTTTTCGCCACGATCCCTTCAAAGCTTGGAATATTTTGCGCGATAACGGCGACTTTTTCATTTGCTGTTTTATAAGCTTCCAGTACCGGGCCAAACCACAGCGAAGTACCCACGACGCGATCGGCCAGCCCCAGTGAATAGAGAATCTCGGTACTGTTCTGACCCACCGTCGCCACGCGCGTTGGTGCCTGATTGAAGGTAATATCGCGGCCACAGTTTTTAATCGTCAGAGGATATTCGGTTTTTGCTGCCTCGGAAAAACCGGAAGTAAGCAGGAGAGCAGTCGTGCCAAAAATAGCCAGAAGCGTTTTTTTAGAGAAGTAAAAGGTAGAATTAGCGTGCATTATCATCGTCCCGTTGATGCCAGAATCTTAAGGTCTGGTCATGGCTTATTTCATTCCATATATCGGGAGGAGACATGAAGATAGATGACATTGAATCGTGAAATTTAAGAATGAAGATATGCAAAAAATGCAAATAAGCTTTACTCAGCCAAAATCTTATTCATAAATACACTACCGCTTGCGTCAAATAATTCATCCCATGGACCATCCCGTCCACTCAATGGCATACACCTTTGACAGCAGGTCTCCTGACTCACGGTAATCAGAATATCGGCCTTCCCATAAAGATGAACTTTACAGTGACCTGTGGTTTATGAGCCACACAGGGATATTCTGCATCCGCCTACAGTTGCGGGGGCAGTTATGGAATTGAATTGAATAATTCTCACCATATTCCTATTCATATACAAAAATGTAATGAAATGCTGTCGAAAGCGACTCTAGCGGCAATTGTTAACAAGGTCAACCATAAAGGGCAAGAGATAAAAGGTAGTGGTGTAGAAAAAAATACCCATTTAATACAGTGAGTTATGATTTTGTTGGTTACTGCGATGTTGTAAATGAAAATAACAACAGGAAGCTAAATGAGAATTGGTTGATATTGATCAAATTACACGCATGCTGAAACTTCTGTGTATGAAACATATTGATTACCATCAAAAATCCCGCATATCAGCGCTTGACTCTTTTTTTTATGTACTCTCCATATGTACCAATTGCCACTCATCCTGCATATCCATAATCACGTTAAAATTGTTACGCAACCAGAAATAATACCCTCCGGGTAAAAAATGATGTGTATGGAGATATAAAGTCTTATATTGATGTCGCTGACAGAATACCTTAGCTAAAGCAAACAATTGACTTCCGATCCCCTGTCTGCGGTAGCGCTCATCCACGTAGCAACGACAAATTTCCGCTGTTTCAGACAAGTTATAGCGACCACGTAGTTCAGTAATACGATCATCATATTGACATACCGCCAGTGTAGCGATTAATTCCTGGTTTTCACTCCACGCGCAAAGCAATGAATTCCTTTCCTGCAAGATATACTGTTGTGCGAGATCAAAGAGATCTTCTTCGGCAGAAGGCATGGCTCTACCGGCATTGAAGTATAAATTAAGATGCTCAACAAGAAACGACTGAACAGCAGGAATATCGGCGGGAGTCATCTCACTAAACCTAAATGGGATCATGGCAGCATAACTCAAATTTAGAACGGAAAATGATAATAACAATAAGACCACTTTAAAAACAATATTGAGCAGTAAGAGACAGACTCGCAATTGCATACGGAGCTATTCTCATTACGGGTTATAAATGGGTGTTTGGGCGGCCACCACAGAGTGCAATCAGGCAGAAAAACTTAACAAAATTCTTCGCGCAGAAGGTCAGGCTGTCGCGAGAACTAAGGTTTTCAGCGTCTTCTTGGGACAGAAAAAAGAATTGCATCCTATTGGGCTGCCAGGCATTTGCAACTGAGGCTGCATTTTTTTCTTCATTACCTGGATTGCCCTAATAGAAAAGCATCTGACATTTTGTTTTTGAAAACGACGTCTCAAAACATATCTGTATTCATTCTCTAAGCAGAATATTATAGAAACTAAATTATGAGTGGTAAGAGTAAATGTCACAACAAGGTGATTTACAATATGTATTATTTCATACTGTAATAGTTGATTAAGGTTAGGGTTTAGAGTATCTTTAATCTAATCGTAGATTTTCAAATAAAAGCAGACAATAACAGTATGAAAACCAGACTCTATAATTTTTCAGAAGACACAAATGAAATTTTTGTTTTTAGATGGACTCGGAAGCACTATGAATTTTGCATGGATAACGATATCTTTTTGAATCATAGAGGTAAGAAAGTTTATAAAGAAAGAAATTTGTTACTGTTCTCGAAAGGTGACAAAATTAGAATTGAAGCTGATGTTATTGCTGAACAATATTCCACAATGCCAGTAAAAAGTTTTTCTAGCGTTGGTGCGTTTTCATTTCCAACCTGTTATTTTCCGGGTAATGTAAATATCGGAAGATTTTGTAGTATTGCATCAAACGTAAAAATCATGGGAGGAAACCATCCTATGAATCGTTTTACAACTCATATGCTTACTTATAATGGCGAGTTTGATAAATATGCTGCCAACGAGTTCGGACAAAACTGGGTATTGAAACCATTTATTACAAAGCCTAAAAATACAACGATTGGCAATGATGTCTGGATTGGCAATGATGTCGTTTTAAAAGGTGGTATTTCAATTGGTGATGGTGCTGTTGTTGCAGCAAATTCCGTTGTTACTAAAGATGTGCCTCCATATGCTATTGTCGCAGGGGTTCCTGCGAAAATTATCAAATACAGATTTGAGTCAGATATTATTGAACAGTTGTTAAAAATAAAATGGTGGAACTATAATTACACCGATTTACCTGATAACAGCAAGTGTGATGATATTATAAATTTTGTCACTGAAATGAGCACGTTGATATCGAATGGCACTATAAAAGAAAAAGCATATAAAAAATTTAATCTTACCGAAATATTTACAACTCTTTAGTTTAATATGTCATTGTTGGGACTGTTATCCGGCGAAAGCAAAATGAGATAAGGACAACACGATGACAAAAGTTAGCATCTTGCTAGCGATGAGCGTTTTGCCATTGTCAGCATACGCAGCAACGACCGGACTAACCAGACTGGCACCGAGCGTCTGTGTAGAAACGATTGCTATTTCGGGCCAGATGGTAAGCGTAGCGGGAAACTGAATACTCGTTACACCGCTCTATTGTTCAGACAGAACGATAAATCCTGATAGTCCTGCGCGTTTTCCCTGCCTGCGCGGCGGGGACGCCGTTTTCTGCTTTTCCATCTGCCCGCAACACTAACTCTCAGAAATGAGAGGCCGATCCTCTGAGCAGGACTTTTGTCCTCAATCCTCTGCAAACCTCTGGTTACAATCCCTGCATATCTTCAATACCCATAATTCAGGAATTGTTATGACTGCACATATTAATGCCAAAGCGGGTGATTTTGCGCCAACCGTTATTATGCCGGGCGATCCGCTTCGCGCTAAGTTTATTGCCGAAAATTATCTAATGGATTACCGCGAAGTCACCAATGTACGCAATATGCTGGGCTATACCGGTCTTTATTTTGGGCAACCTGTTTCGGTGATGGGACATGGCATGGGTATTCCGTCAATGACGCTTTATGCTCATGAACTGGTACATGACTTCGGTGTACAGCGAATTATTCGTGTCGGCAGTCTGGGGGCAACACAACATCATGTCAAAATGCGAGATATTATTCTTGCCATCGCCGCCGGAACGGATTCCGTCACAAATTTAAAACGTAGCGCGGGCTACACGATGGCGACATCTGCCCATTTCCCATTATTGCAGCAGGCGTGGGCATTGGCGCAGAAGGCCGGTATTGACGTTAAAGTCGGCAATGTCTTCAGTGGCGATCTTTATTACGATCCTGACGAAAATTTAATACCTGCACTGGAAAAGTTTGGTGTGCTGGGTGTGGATATGGAAGTGGCAGGGTTATACGCTTTAGCGCATCAGTTTAATATTGAAGCGTTGGCTATATTAACCGTATCCGATCATTGCCTGACAGGAGAAGAAACAACGGCGGAAGAACGGCAGTTAACCTTTAAAAATATGATAGAGCTGGCGCTAAATACAGCTGTTACGGCTTAGCATCAAAATTTAAATGAACCAATCAGAGATGGCATTATATGAAGAATAAAATAGCACTTACGCTGATTAGTTTTCTGGCAAATTTTATTATGGCAGGATTTGCCAGTCAGTTTGGTATGCTGATTGAACCGATTGCAGTACGCTACAGTGCCGATGTGAATACCGTCGCCTCGATATTTTCGTTGCTTAACGGTGGGGCGTTAGCCGGGACCATCGCCGCCTTTTTCCTGATTGAGAAAATCGGCGTTAAGCGTATGACGCTCATTATCTATTCGATAGTGTTCCTCTGCGCTCTGGCAATGCACTTAAGCCCTGGCTTATGGCCGGTGATGGTCGCCATGACCCTGGTGGGTTTCTGCGGCGGGATTGGTCTGTGCGTGGCGGGAACGATCGTGGTTTCGGTTTGGCAGGATCGCATTCAAAGTACGATGCTGGTGGTGCAGGACGCCACCTTTAACGTCGCGGGCGTAGTTTTCCCGCTGATTACCACCTTCGCCCTGACGCACAATATGTCGTGGAGTTACAGCTATCTGAGCGTAGGCATAGTGGCCTTACTCACGTTGGGCGTTGTGGCTCTCACCCGCTTTACCGCCTGTGAAACGGCTCCTGCAGCGGATAGCGCAGACCCGGTGAAATCCGAGTGGAATCCAGGGATTATCAGCGGAGGCATTGGCCTGTTCTTAGGTATGTTGGCGCTGTATACCTTCCTGACCTGGGCACCATTATTTGTGAAGAACAAATTTGGTATTCCCTTCGAAGAAGCAGGTAATATTATTACGCAATACTGGGGTGCTGCGCTGGTCGGCGCGTTAGTCTCAACCGTTATTGTTTCCCGCGTAAAGATACATTATTTCTTGCTTAGCATTATTTTGTTAGCTTGCGTTATTACCACCATCATTGTCACGAAGGAAAATATCTCCGGGCTTGATTATCTGGCCTATAGTTACGGGTTTGTCTGCGCAGCGCTGTATAACTCCTTTATTGCCTACGGGGTTTCTTTCGTGAAGCGCGCGAGTAGCCAGAACGTTTCTTATATTTTAATTAGCGGTAGTGCTGGCGCCATGTTTAGTCCGGCGATCAGTGCGCTAATGGAAAAAACTATGGGGTTGCAGAAAATCATGTACGCAATACCGGTGTTGTATTTAATTATCTTTATTATGTTGATGGGTACATTAAAACTCAAACGTAATTAAACACAGTAATAACGCTTACCTCTTTAATTAGATAGCCCGCCGTCACGCCATTTATCTGGTGGGGCGACACTCAACCTTGCTCAAAGGAATTGAAAATGCTGAAGAAAAATAAATCAATGATGAAAAAAACAGTTCTGGGTGCGGTAATTGCGATGTGCTGTACGCAAGCGCTTGCGGCTGATTATGCCGATGGCAACATCCGCAAAAATGATTTTAACTGGATGCAAATGAACTTAATGCAAAGTGTGGACGCGAAAGTGCCTTATGGTATTCGTAATGACACCTATCTTGAGCTGGAGTTTGGCGCACGATCCGGGATTATCGATCTGTATGGTTATGTGGATTTTTTTGATATTTTGGATCGCGAGCAGGACGATCGTCACGGGGGTGATAACTTCTTTGCCAAGATATCTCCACGTTTTTCCCTCGACGCCATTTTTAATAAAGATTTATCCGTTGGGCCATTTAACGAATTCTATATCGCAACGGTAAATAACATTGGTGACCGGGAATTATTTGAGCATTACGTTGGTCTTGGCACGGATGTTAAAGTGCCGTGGTTTGGTCTGGTGGGAATGAACATTTATGCGCACTATGTACGTGAAAATTACGGTGCGGATAACGAAGGCAAGTGGGATGGTTACATGTTCTCGACCAACTGGTCGACGCCGTTCTATACGTTCGCCAACGGCAGTTATTTGAACTATCAGGGTTACTTTGACTACCAGTTCGCCGCGAACAAGATTGCTAACCAGCCGTTATATAGCAATAACGCGATTGAATGGTATAACGGCATCTACTGGCATTCAGAGCATTATGCGGTAGGTTATGGCTTAAAATATTTCCGCAACATGGCATTGATGGAAAACCACGGTGGAGCAGGGCGTACCACCGGGCTGGGTCACTATTTCAACCTCACCTATAAGTTCTGATTGCGCTGAAATGACACACCAATGCTCCGTTTGCCAGGGTTGGTGTGTCAGTCAATGATGTCATTGCCGAGAAATTTACGCAGCCCATCCAGATCCTTAATCTCCAGTCCTTGCTTCGTGCGCGTTACCAGCCCGGCATCCGTCAGCGCTTTCACCGCCCGCCGATAGACCCGGTCGGTGGTGCCGAATCGCTCAGCTTCCTGGTATTTTTTATGAAAACCATCCATTGGCTGCTTGTCCTGATGCTGGCGATACAGGTCATACGCTACGTTATGTACGATAGGGTAGAGCATCCGGTGCAGGAAGATTTCCAGCATATCCTGATAATCAACGGCCATTGCGCTGGCGAAAAATATCGCCAGTCTGGGGTGTCGGTTCAGCGCTTCCTCCAGACGGTCACAGTTGCATACCGCCACGGTCAGCGGTTCTTCGGCTACGATATCAAGCTGGCAACGATACCCGGTAAAAAACTCCATTTCGCCAAACAGTTGCTCATCACATTCCATTGCACCCAGTTGAAAACGGCGACCATTCTCCGCGCTATAACGCAGAGAAATTCTCCCTGACTGCACCATGATTAGTCGATCGACTACCTGTCCCTGGCGGTAAAGATAGTCATCTTCCTGGATAATCTGTGTTTCAGAGAGCAACTCCTGGAATATCTTCTCAATTAAGGCATCATCTTGCTGCCAGATATTGTGAAAACGACCTTTTGTGAGGGGCTTAAGCTGCATGGCTCAACGTCTTATTGTTTGAGATAATTCTTATCGCTGACTGTATGCCATCTGCTGCGCAATGTCATTAAGAGCGGGTTGCGGATAATAAAAGGGCCAGCACCATGCTGGCCTTGACACATTAAGGATGGCTGATAAAACGAGACAATCGCTGGCGCAGCAGGCGGTTTTCCTGCCGCAGTTGAGCGTTCTCTTCCAGCAATGTCAGCGCAACGGCAATTCCCGGCCAGTCAAGTTCCAGCTCCTGACGCAGGCGTATCGCGCGACGCATGACGTTCAGCGCATGATCGTCAAAAGTCTCGTCTTCATGAGGTTCTATCACCCCTAAGCCGACAATCTCATGTAGCTCTTCTTCTGACACACCGGTGTACAGACAAAACTCGGTAATGGTAAAGGTGACGGTGACGTTAGCCATTATGCTTTCCCCCACTCTTTGCGCGGATCAAAGGTCTTTTGTGCATCCGCCAACTGCTGCCACAGGGCGGCGCTGGCGTCGTCAGGTTTCGGCGGCATGACGATTTTGATCACCGCATACAAATCGCCGGTATGTTTTTTACTTACCAGACCTTTGCCCTTAATGCGTAACCGCTGCCCGGCCTGGCTGCCCGCAGGAATGGTCAGCAGGATGCTCTCTTTTAACGTCGGAACGGTTACTTTCGCGCCCAGCGCGGCTTCCCACGGCGCCAGGGGAACGACCACTTCCAGATCCTGATTAACGATATCGAACAGCGGATGTGGCGCGATATGAATCACCAGCCACAAATCACCATTTGGCCCACCGTTTTCACCGGGGGTGCCCTGGCCTTTCAGACGAATACGCTGACCGTTACCGACGCCAGCCGGAATTTTCACATTCAACGTTTTAGGAATTTCACGTTCGACCATGCCGAACGCATTGTAAACCGGCAGGGTGTAACTGATCGTGCGGCTATGCTCAGTAAGCGTTTCTTCGAGGAATACGGCGACTTCAATTTCAATATCGTGCCCGCGGCTGGCATGACGCTGGCGAGACTGTTGCGCATGCTGACCAAAAATGGAGGAGAAGATATCGTCGAAATCTTCGGCGTTATAGCGTTGATTCTCTCCTTGTTGGAATTGACGGTTGAACTGTGGGTCGTTGCGGTGCTGCCACAACTGGTCGTACTCGGCGCGTCGCTGTTCATCACTCAGGACTTCCCAGGCTTCAGCAACCTCTTTAAACCGGGCCTCCGCGTCAGTCTCTTTGCTGACATCAGGATGATATTTACGGGCGAGTCGACGATAGGCGGTCTTGATTGTCTTGAGATCGTCTGTCGGTTTCACGCCCATAATGGCGTAATAATCCTTTAATTCCATAGCGTTCTCTCGTGTAAATCAACACTTGCAGAAGGTGAACCCTGACAACAGGTATCACCGCTAAGTTTAGGGTAATCCTGATAACGGAGAATGCCAACCGGGAAGGGAGGATATTGCTATAAACGATGCGGGCATTGCACCACCAACAGCGCTTTTTAACGTTATGGCGTCTGTTGTGTGGTGCGAATAGTGAGATTAGCTAAACATCAGGATTTAGTGATCAGGAAGCGGACCGTATCAGCATAGTTTTGTACGAACGCGTTAAGGTCATCAGATTTCAGTCCTTTCGGATTGATCATATATTTACCGTTGATAAAAATGGCGGGCACACCGGTTAAATCTACGGCTTTAGCCATTTCTTGCTGTTTGGCGGTTAGTGATTTCACGGCAAAACTATTCCATGCAGCATCATAATCACTGGCACTGACGCCCGCGCTGATAAATACGTTACGTATATCGTCCGCCGATTTAATGGTTTGTTTTTTCTGCACGGCATCAAAAAGCAACGGTTTAACTTTATCTTGCACGTTCAACAGCATGGCGACGGACCAGGCGTGCGTCATGTCTTGCCCCAGAGGGCCTAAAAAGTCGACGTGGTATTCGGTGAGTTTGACGTCAGCAGGCAAAACTTTTTTCACGTTATCAGTGATTTCAAAAACTTCATCGTACTGATAGCAGGAAGGACAATAGAATGAGAAAAACTTCAGCGCTGCCGGGGCTGAAGCGACGGGTTTTTCCAGTGAGATAAACTCTTTGCCGTCGGTAAATGGTGCTGCCTGAGCGCTAACGGTAAAAAGTAACCCAATCAGGGGTAATAAATATTTTTTCATTTCCATATACTCTAAATAACATTCAATAAACAAATTTTCTGCGAATGAATACGATCTTCATTGCGTCGGGCTATAATACGATAATCACCTAAAAATGCGCTGACCCTTACTTTCATTTACGCATCAATACGTAGCGGACAGTATTTATGTACTGTTATGGGAATATCCTTTGGTACTCTTCGTAAATAGTGAATGATCACTTCCGTGATATTTTCGTAATTACTTTGGCAATGTTATATTGTAATAAATAAAAACGGAAATATGATTAATTATCATTTGATTTATAAAACGTGAGCAGCAACGCGTTGCGCTATGTTCTGTCAACGCAGCCGTAAGATTTTCTTTTTCTTGTAGCGTTTGAATGAATAGGGTAAGTGTCAGTGATGAGCAACCAAAATGGATATCGCTATGATTGACCACCTGGATCATCTGGTATTGACCTCCAATAATGAAGAGGCATGCGTTCGTTTTTATGTCGAACTTTTAGGGATGAGGCTGGAAACCTTCGCGCAAGGGAGGAAAGCCTTCGTCTTTGGCAATCAGAAAATTAACCTCCACATTCGGGGAAAAGAGTTTGAACCCAAAGCTTACGCGCCAACGCCGGGGGCGCTGGATTTGTGTTTTATCACCACGCGTGCGCTGGAAGAGGTGATAGCCACGTTTCAAACGCACGGGGTAGATATTGTTGAGGGACCGGTTGCACGAACCGGTGCGATGGGACCGATTCGCTCGGTTTATGTCAGAGATCCCGATCTCAATCTGATTGAAATCGCGGTATATCCTGCTGATGACAGGACATAACTTTACAGCGCAAAGGTTGCCAAAACCTGGTGAGTGGTTAAGATAACTCGCATCAATCAGTGAGGGTATAATGGCGAAACGTCAACGGATGGGATGGTGGTTCCTCTGTCTGGCATGTGTTGTGGTGATGGTTTGTACCGCACAACGCATGGCGGGCCTGCACGCGTTGCAGATGGACACCGTTGCCACAAGCGTTGTCGTAAGCGCACAAGCGCAGACCGATGAGGCCTCGTCTGTTACCCCTTGTGAACTGAGCGCGAAGTCATTACTGGCGGCGCCCCCGGTACTGTTCGAAGGCGCTATTCTGGTGCTGTGTCTGCTACTGTCGCTGCTGGCGCCAGTGCGGGCGTTTCGTCTGCCTTTTTTCCCACCGCGAGCCATCTCGCCGCCCACGCTAAGGGTACATCTGCGATTTTGCGTCTTCCGTGAATGACAGAACAGCCGTTGCTGACTGTTAGATAATTATTCACGGAGAAAATATATGATGACTGTTTTCAGGCAGGCGCTGCTCTGTCTGTTATTGCTATGGCTGCCCGTAGCCTGGGCGGCTGAACCCGGCTGGCTGCGTTCACCCGATAACGATCACGCCAGCGTGCGGTTACGCGCTGATACGTCCTCAGGCGGCGAAACTCGTCTGTTGCTGGATGTTAAACTGGAGGACGGCTGGAAAACCTACTGGCGTTCGCCGGGCGAGGGAGGCGTCGCGCCATCTATCGCCTGGCAAGGGGAAATGCCTGCGGTCGACTGGTTCTGGCCAACCCCTGCACGCTTTGAGGTCGCTAATATCACGACCCAGGGCTATCACGATAATGTGACATTCCCGATGGTTGTGCGCGGCAGATCGCCCGCCACGCTTAGCGGTGTTTTGACGCTATCCACCTGTAGCAACGTTTGCCTGTTGACGGATTTTCCTTTTTCCGTGACCTCCACGACCCAGGACCCGACTTTTGCGCATGACTATGCGCAGGCAATGGGGCAGATCCCGCTTGCCAGCGGCCTGACCGATACTTTGCGCGCTGGCGCACGGGCCGGCGAGCTGGTCGTCGAGGCTCACCGCGCGGGAGGCTGGACTGCGCCTGGGCTGTATCTGGACGCCGTTGATGATGCTGATTTTGGCATGCCGCAAATTCACGTCGCAGGTGAGACGTTACGCGCCACGGTACCCGTTCATGACGGTTGGGGGGAAGGCGCGCCGGATTTACGCGGTAAGTCGGTCACGCTGGTGCTGGCAGATAACGGTGTTGCCCAGGAAAGTCGTCTTGCGATTGGCGAAGCCCCGGTTATTGAGAACGCCTCACTCCCATTGTGGCAGGTGGTGCTAATGGCGCTGCTGGGCGGTTTAATCCTCAACCTGATGCCCTGTGTGTTACCGGTTCTCGGCATGAAACTGGGCTCTATTTTGCTGGTTGAGGAAAAAAGCCGTCGCCAGATCCGCCGTCAATTCCTCGCATCGGTAGCCGGGATCCTGGCCTCCTTTATGGCCCTGGCGCTATTGATGACAGTGCTACGTTTAACCAATCAGGCGCTGGGCTGGGGGATCCAGTTTCAGAACCCGTGGTTCATTGGCGTCATGGTCGTGGTGATGCTGACGTTCAGCGCCAGCCTGTTCGGGTGGTTTGAATTCCGCCTGCCTTCGGCGATGACCACCACGCTGGCGACTCACGGTGGCAACGGCTTGTCGGGACATTTCTGGCAAGGCGCATTTGCGACCCTGCTCGCCACGCCGTGCAGCGCCCCGTTTCTCGGAACAGCGGTAGCGGTGGCATTGACCGCTTCGCTGCCAACGTTGTGGGGACTGTTTATCGCACTTGGTCTGGGGATGAGCTTACCGTGGCTGCTGGTGGCTCTGCGTCCCGGTCTGGCGCTGCGTTTGCCGCGTCCGGGACGCTGGATGAATATTTTGCGGCGTCTTCTCGGTGTCATGATGCTGGGTTCGGCTATCTGGCTTGCGACGTTGCTGCTCCCGCATTTAGGGCTGGCTGGACACGCTAGCGCTAAAGAAAGCGTGAACTGGCAACCGCTTAGCGAGCAGGCGATTGAGGATGCGCTGGCGCAACATAAGCGTGTGTTTATTGACGTCACTGCCGACTGGTGCATCACTTGTAAGGTAAACAAATACAACGTGTTGCATAAAGATGACGTACAGGCCGCTTTGCAACAGCCGGATGTAGTGGCGCTGCGCGGCGACTGGACGCTCCCTTCTGAAGCCATCACCGAATTTCTGAAAAAACGCGGCCAGGTTGCTGTGCCGTATAACCAAATTTATGGCCCCGGTCTGCCGGAAGGCCAGGCGTTACCAACGTTGTTAACCCGCGATGCGGTATTGCAAACGTTGACCGACGCCAAAGGAGTAACTCCATGAAAATAATGATTGTTCTGCTGTTAACCCTGTTTTCTGCCGTCAGCGTAGCTAAAGAACCTGCACCGTTTACACCGGAACAGGAAAAGCAAATTGAAGCATTAATCCAGGAGGCCCTGTTTAACGATCCCAACAGCCCGCGGATTGGCGCTAAGCAGGCGAAACTGACCCTGATAAACTTCACCGATTACAACTGCCCGTACTGCAAGCAACTGGATCCCATGCTGGAAAAAATTGTGCAGAAATATCCTGACGTGGCGGTAGTGATTAAACCGCTGCCGTTTAAAGGGGAAAGTTCGGAACTGGCGGCGCGGACCGTGCTGACTACCTGGCTTGAGCATCCGCAGCAGTTTCTGGCGCTACATGAAAAACTGATGCAGAAAAAGGGTTACCATACCGACGTCAGTATCAAACAGGCGCAGGAAAAATCGGGAGCCAGTCCGGTGACGCTGGATGCCCAAAGCGCTGAAACGCTAAGCACTAACCTGCAACTGGCGCGACTGGTGGGCGTGCAGGGAACCCCCGCAACGATTATTGGTGATGAGCTTATTCCCGGTGCGGTGCCGTGGGAAACCCTTGAGGAAGTGGTCAAAGAAAAGCTGGCGGCGGCCAATGCTCAGTAAACTGCGCCGCTGGCTGCGCGAAGGGCTGATCTTACTGGCGCTGTTGGCAGGGGCGATGCTGCTGATGGATGTCTGGCGCGCGCCGCAGCTCCCTGGCTCTTTTGACAGCACGCCTTTGCAAACGCTGGATGGTGAAACCGTCACGCTGGCGGCGCTCAGCAAAGACGAGCCGGTGCTGCTTTATTTCTGGGCGAGCTGGTGCGGCGTTTGCCGCTTCACGACGCCGGAAGTCGCCAGGCTGCGTTCGGAAGGGGAAAACGTGATGACCATTGCGTTACGCTCCGGCAGTGAAGCTGAGGTGTCTCGTTGGCTGTCGCGTAAAGGCGTGGACTTTCCGGTCATCAATGATGCGAACGGGGCAATTTCCCGCAGTTGGGCGATTAGCGTCACGCCCACGCTGGTGGTAGTGTCACAAGGTCGGGTGGTGTCAACAACCAGCGGCTGGACCAGCTACTGGGGCATGAAGCTGCGGCTGTGGTGGGCCAAAACGTTCTGATAATGTGCCGGGGAAACCCGGCATTTTTTATATTATTACCCGTAAGCGGGAAGACATATTTCGTTGCCTGGCGAAGCGAGCGCCGCGATTAACGTCCAGAATGGGTCATCTTCTCTTTTTCAGGAAAGTGCAACATGACGAGTTCGTTAGCGTTTGGGCCCGCTCTGGTGATGATGATTGCCGCCACGTTTGTCCTCGCAGGGATGGTAAAAGGCGTCACTGGTATGGGATTGCCCACCGTGGCTATGGGGATCCTCGGATCGCTTATTTCGCCGGTTGCGGCGGCGGCCATGCTGCTGTTGCCTTCGCTGATTAGCAATCTGTTTCAGTTTGGCGGTGGCGGAAATACGCGTCAATTAGTCAAACGACTGTGGCCAATGTTATTGACGGTGGTGGTGGCGACACTGTTTGCCAGCGCCTGGATTACCGGCGGCGATACCACCCGTACCCAGTTTGCGCTCGGCGTGGCGCTGGTGGCTTACGCTATCTGGACGCTGGCCGGAAAGAAAATCGCAGTGGCTCCGCAGCATGAAAAACCGTACTCCCTCGTCATAGGATTTGTTACTGGCTTATTGACTGGCGGAACCGGTGTATTTGTGATGCCCGCCGTGCCCTGGATCCAGTCATTGGGTTTTGAGAAAGATGAGCTGGTTCAGGCGCTCGGGATCTCTTTTACGTTTTCGACATTGGCTTTGGCGCTTGGTCTGTGGTGGCACAACGCGCTGCCCGTACAGTCGTTGAGCTTATCGGCTTTGGCCATTGTTCCTGCGCTGATTGGTCAGTGGTTAGGAACCCGTGTACGACGGGTTATTTCTCCGCTCGTGTTTAAACGCTGTTTTCTGTTTTGTTTGGTCGGGTTGGGTATCGAGATGATGCTGCGTGCGGTGTGACCTGTGCGGTGACTTTAGAACGCATTCATGGCATCGTTAATTCAGACATTCAGGGTCAAAGAGGTCGCTATGGCATCAGTGATGTTAAGTGAGGAAGAGGGTGCTCTGGAGTCGCGAATGGCGCTCACCGCGGCGGCGATGGCCGATAAATCGCGCTCGCGAATGTTGTGCGCCCTGATGGATGGCCGCGCCTGGACCGCGACCGAGCTCAGCGCAGTGGCGGATGTGTCAGCGTCAACCGCCAGTGCGCATCTGGCGCGTCTGTGCGAACAACGTTTTGTTGTGGCGCTCGCGCAGGGCAGGCATCGTTATTTTCGCCTTGCAGGCTCCGATATCGCTGAACTGCTGGAGCGCCTGATGGGCGTGGCGTGGGCTACATCTACGCCACGAAAAATCACGACGCCGCCAGGCTTACGACATGCCCGAACCTGCTACGATCATCTCGCTGGCGAGGTGGCGGTGAGGCTGTTCGATAGGCTGGTTTCCCGTCAGTGGTTAACGCCGGATGGTGAAACGCTGACCTCTCTTGGGCAGGAAAAACTGGCACAAATGGGGATTGTCCTTGCTGCGAGCGCATCGCGGCGGAAATTAACCTGCGGTTGTCTGGACTGGAGTGAACGACGTTACCATCCCGGCGGCGTGCTTGGCGCATCGCTGCTACGCTGGCTGATTGAAAAACGATGGATAAAAACGGAGCTGAGTGGTCGCCGCGTCACTTTCACCCCGCTTGGCATTCGCAAATTAGAAACCGAGTTCGGTATTAAAACGACACCGTAGATGGTTCGTTTTGCGAAAGCGTTCCGGGAAATATGTCATATTTCTGTCACACTCTGTTGTGATTGATAACAACAAGAGGTCGTAGGGATGAATAAATCGTTAATCGCCGCAGCCGTGGCAGGGGCTGTATTAATGTCAACCGCCGCGCAGGCGCAGACCGCGCCGGAAGGCTATCAGCTTCAGCAAGTATTGATGATGAGTCGGCATAACTTACGCGCACCTTTAGCCAATAATGGCAGTGTTCTTGAGCAGTCCACCCCCAAACAATGGCCAGAATGGGATGTCCCCGGCGGACAACTGACCACCAAAGGCGGCGTGCTGGAAATCTATATGGGCCACTATATGCGAGAGTGGCTGGCAGAGCAGGGGATGGTGAAATCGGGCGAATGTCCGGCGCCGGGTACGGTCTATACCTATGCTAACAGCCTGCAGCGTACGGTCGCGACGGCGCAGTTCTTTGTCACCGGTGCTTTCCCGGGTTGCGACGTCCCGGTCCATCATCAGGAAAAAATGGGCACCATGGATCCCACCTTTAACCCGGTGATCACCGATGATTCCGCCGCCTTCAGCCAGCAGGCGGTTCAGGCAATGGAGAAAGAGCGTAGCCAAATGCAGCTCAACGACAGCTATCAGTTGCTTGAGCAAATGACCGACTATAAAGACTCTCCGTCCTGCAAAGAAAAACAGCAGTGTTCCCTGACCGATGCCAAAGATACGTTTAGCGCGAAATACCAGCAGGAGCCTGGGGTTTCGGGGCCGCTGAAGGTCGGGAATTCGCTGGTTGATGCCTTCACGCTGCAATATTACGAAGGCTTCCCGATGGACAAGGTCGCCTGGGGCGAGATTAAATCCGATCAACAGTGGAAGGTTCTGTCGAAGCTGAAAAATGGCTATCAGGACAGCCTGTTCACCTCCCCGGAAGTGGCGCAGAATGTCGCCAAACCGCTGGTGAAGTATATTGATAATGCGCTGGTTACTGAACGCGTAAAAGCGCCAAAAATAACCGTGCTGGTGGGGCATGACTCAAACATCGCATCGCTGCTCACCGCGCTGGATTTCAAACCGTACCAGCTTCACGATCAGAACGAGCGTACGCCGATTGGCGGGAAGATTGTCTTCCAGCGCTGGCATGACAGCAACGCGAATCGTGATCTGATGAAAATCGAGTACGTGTATCAGAGCTCGCAGCAGTTGCGTAATGCAGACGTTCTGACTCTGAAATCCCCGGCGCAGCGTGTAACGCTGGAGCTGAAAGGGTGTCCGATAGATGCGGATGGCTTTTGCCCGATAGATAAGTTCGACAGCGTGTTGAATGAGGCGGCTAAGTAAAAGAAAAACTCCCCCGTGTTCGCGGGGGAGTCTGAGCGCTAGACGTTTTTGCGTTCGATAGTCTGTTCACCCCAAAAGAGCGAATCTTTGTCTGTTTTCTTAAAGGCTTTGATGAGCACCTCGTCGCTACCTTCTTCCCAAATTTTTTCTGCCAGTTTCTCGTCATAATGCGCGACTTCAAAAATGGCTTCGGCTATTTCCGGCGATGTATTGCGCAGACTTGCCCATTCGCCGACGCGATGGGCTTTCGCTTCTTGAGTTGGCATTCGAATCCTCCTGTTGAAGATTAGCCGTTGAGTTTTACTGCCAGACCTGCGACATATTCACCCTGATAGCGGGCGATAGATAATTCTTCCTGACTTGGCTGGCGTGAGCCGTCGCCTCCGGCGATGGTGGTTGCGCCGTAAGGGGTACCGCCGCGAACTTGAGAAACATCAAACAGCTCTTGCGCCGCGTAACCGATAGGCACAATCACCATCCCATGGTGAGCAAGCGTAGTCCAGGTTGATGTAATGGTTTGTTCCTGACCGCCGCCGGTTCCTGTCGAGCTGAATACGCTGGCGAGTTTGCCGTACAGGCCGCCTGAAGCCCACAGCCCGCCAGTCTGGTCGAGGAAGGTGCGCATCTGACCGGACATATTGCCAAAGCGTGTGGGGGTACCAAAAATAATGGCATCGTAATCTGCCAGTTCTTGCGGGGTTGCGACTGGTGCGTTTTGTGTTTTGCCGCCAGCTTTGAGGAAAATCTCCGGCTGCATGGTCTCTGGTACGCGTTTAATAATCACTTCCGCGCCATCAACCTTATTTGCGCCTTCTGCGACTGCATGGGCCATAGTTTCAATGTGTCCGTACATGGAATAATAAAGCACCAGAACTTTTGCCATTTTACACTACTCCTCGAGTTAACCGTGTCCGTAGCGACTCGCTACCTACCTTTAAAGATATGACGTACTGTCAGGAGTGCAAATTTCACAATCACTTCTTTGATTTATAACAATTTTTATAACAACTTCTCTTGTTGCAAAATGATACATATTTAACCGGGTGGAATTTGGTAGTCATAAGAAAGACTTATTGATTTCTCGCTGTGATTATTTCTCTATCACCGCCAATCCTGTTGCAGGATATTACAGTTAGCGGCTGCTCAGGCCACGCTTCACTATGCTTAATCCCACGCAGTTATTTTCAGGGTATCGCCCGTAACGCTGCGTGAGGTATCACTCCTCAGTACCTATGCAATATGATGTCTAATCAATGACGGAGGTCAGTAATGGCAAACCATCGAGGCGGTTCCGGCAACTTTGCGGAAGATCGCGAAAGAGCATCAGAAGCAGGTCGAAAAGGTGGCCAGCACAGCGGGGGCAACTTTAAGAATGACCCGCAACGCGCTTCAGAGGCAGGCAAAAAAGGGGGCAAAAATAGCCACGGCAACAACAAATCGTAATTGCTGGGCTAGCTGTCAGATATGCCGTGACGGCTGAGGATCAGAGTCAGACGTTACGTAGCCACCCACCGCCGCCGGTTTCTTCCGGCGGTTTTTTTTGTCTGCAAGGTTGAACTGTAACAAAACGCAACGCAGACTAACGACATTCAGTTAATCGGGTGTCTCATGTCATTACTTTCTCGTTATTCCTTCTCTGTTAAACCTCAGGAAGCGATCCTCATTGTGATCACTATGTTCTGGGGTGGCACGTTTTTGGCCGTGCAATATGCCGTTACCCTGAGCGGACCTTTTTTCTTTGTCGGCGTGCGTTTTGCCACCGCTGCGCTGGCGGTCGCGCTTTTGTCACTACGCACATTGCATAAACTGACGTGGCTGGAAGTCAAAGCAGGCGTTGCGATCGGTATCGCAATTGCGTTGGGCTATAGTCTGCAAACCTGGGGGCTACAGTTTATTCCCAGCAGTAAATCGGCGTTTATTACCGCGATGTATGTGCCGTTGGTACCGCTTTTACAATGGCTGTGTCTGGGGCGTATGCCCGGCCTGATGCCGTGTGTCGGCATTGTGCTGGCCTTTATCGGGTTGATTTTTCTCGCCGGACCAGGAGGCAATTTGCTGGCTTTAGGCGAAGGAGAGTGGATCACACTCGCCGGCGCGGTGGCGATTGCGGCAGAAATTATCCTGATTAGCGCGTGGGCGGGAAAAGTGGATGTGCGGCGGGTAACGGTGGTACAACTGGCAACCGCTTCGATAGTGGCGTTTATTGCCATGGCTCCGGCCGGAGAGTCCGTGCCGCCGATGTCTACGGGATTGCTGGTGGTGGCGCTGGGATTGGGGATTTTCAGTGCGATTATTCAGGTCACCATGAACTGGGCACAGCGCAGCGTTTCGCCGACGCGCGCGACGGTCATTTATACCGGTGAGCCGGTGTGGGCGGGGATCTTTGGTCGCCTTGCGGGGGAGCGCTTACCGCTACTGGCTTTGCTCGGCGCAGCATTCATTATTGTTGGCGTGCTGGTCAGCGAACTGAAGTTCAAAAAGAAAAAAGGGGGAGTGCAAGAGGCACCGCCGGAGTCGCTTTAATTTAACCATTCACCGCGTGATTTGGTATGCTGACGCCCTCACAAGAAGGAGAGGGCGCATGGTCCAACGCGCAGAGAAAAAAACAGGTAAGCGCTCGCAGGCCGTCAGTGCAAAACGCCAGGCCATATTAACCGCGGCATTAAATATCTTCTCCCAATATGGGATCCACGGCACGCGTCTCGAACAGGTCGCTGAGCAGGCGGGTGTGTCAAAAACGAATCTGCTTTATTACTTCCCGTCAAAAGAGGTGCTCTATATTGCCGTTTTGCGGCAAATCCTCGACGTCTGGCTGGCTCCGTTGAAGGCTTTTCGCGAAGACTTTGCGCCGCTGGTGGCCATTAAAGAATACATTCGCCTTAAGCTGGAAGTGTCGCGCGATTACCCTCAGGCTTCACGACTGTTTTGTATGGAGATGCTGGCAGGTGCGCCTTTATTGATGGCTGAATTAACGGGCGATCTCAAAACGCTAATTGATGAGAAATCGGCGCTGATTGCCGGTTGGATCAAAAGTGGGAAACTGGCTCCGGTCGATCCGCATCATCTGATTTTTATGATTTGGGCTTCAACCCAGCACTACGCCGACTTTGCCCCACAGGTTGAGGCGGTAACGGGCGCAACGCTGCGTGATGAAGCCTTTTTTAACCAAACGGTGGAGAGCGTGCAGCGGATGATTATTGAAGGGATCCGCGTGCGTTAACTGGCTGGCGGTAACGGACAGCTTAAATCGCCCTCTTCGCACTGTAAAAGCGAGGCGAGAAACGCTTCACGCTCGTTGGTTTTATCCGTCAGGCACTGGCTGGAAATCATCGCCTGGACGCTACCGCCTTCGGTGCCGGAACTGATTAACGCGCAGTCCGCATCGCGCAGGGTTATCCATGAGATTTGCGCTTTTTTCAGTAAATCGCGCTGGGTCGGGGCGGCGCGCTTAAGCGCATTCTGATAAGTGTCATTAAGTTTGGTGTCGGCCGCCTTAAACTGCTCTGCGGCACAGGTGTTCATCTCAATCTGAGTGTTCGCGTTGGCGCAGTCATCCGCCAGCGCCTGGCCGCTCAACAGCAGCGTTGCACATGTCAGTACGATTCGTTTCATGCTTCCCTCTGGCTCCATAAAAAAGGCCCCGTTACCGGAGCCTTAATTAACCACAACCTTAGCCGATTGTCATCAGGCTGGCGTTCCCCCCGGCAGCGGCGGTATTGACGCTCAAGGAGCGTTCAATGTACAGCCTCTCCAGCAGAATATTGCTTTCGCCACGGGCAAAGCCCTGGACTGATACAATCGCCCCTTCGCGGGCAGCTACCGCTTCGCACAGTGAACGCAGTTGGTCGGAATCGCCGTGGAAAATAACGGCATCAAACGGCTGCGTAGTGATGTTGTCCGCTTTGGCAAACTGAATGCGCCCGGAGACGGCGGCTGGCAGACGTTTTGCCAGTTCACGATGGAACGCATCATCTGGCCACAGGATTAAGCTACCAACGGAAGCCACGGCGGCAACCTGTACCAGCGCGTCCTGTTCATCATCGGCGATACACAGTACGCGTTCACGCGGCAACAGCGTCCAGGTATTGCGCTCGCCAGTGGGTCCTGGCAGCAGACGCTGGGTACCGGCCTGCGCCAGTTCGCCAAACTGCTGACAGAGCGCATGCAGCGAGGGTCGATCGGTTGCCCATTCGCTGAGCGCTTCCAGCGGCTGAACGAGTGCAGCTTTAAGCTGCGCATCGACCGGGTAGTCTGCATCCTGACGGGCCAGCGTAATGCCTAACGCATTTTCCGGGCGGTTAGCCAGCAGGCGATACAGATACAGCGGTCCACCTGCTTTTGGCCCGGTACCAGACAAGCCTTCGCCACCGAATGGCTGCACGCCGACGACGGCACCGACCATATTGCGGTTAACGTACAGGTTCCCCACGTGTGCCGATCCTGTGACCTGGGCGATGGTTTCATCGATACGGGTGTGTACGCCCAGCGTCAGGCCGTAGCCGGAGGCATTAATTTGCTCAATCAGGTTGCCCAGATTGTTACGGGTGTAGCGCACGACGTGCAGTACCGGACCAAACACCTCTTTTTGTAATTCGTCGAAGCTATCCAGCTCGATCAGCGTCGGAGCAATAAATGTACCGGTTTGCCATTCACGCGCATCGTCGCTGTTTTCGCGCACGGCCTGAAACACCGGACGTCCTTTGGCGCGCATGGCCTGAATATGGCGTTCAATATTGGTTTTGGCTTCTTCATCAATTACCGGCCCAATATCGGTGGTCAGGCGACCTGGATTACCCATGCGACATTCCGCCATCGCGCCGCGCAGCATTTTCAGCGTATGGTCGGCTACATCATCCTGCAGACACAGGACGCGCAGCGCGGAGCAGCGCTGTCCGGCGCTGTCAAACGCTGAAGCCAGAACGTCGACCACGACCTGTTCCGTCAACGCGGAGGAGTCGACAATCATTGCGTTCATCCCACCGGTTTCGGCGATAAGCGGGATTGGACGCCCCTGAGCATCAAGGCGGGTGGCAATATTGCGTTGCAACAGCGTGGCGACTTCCGTTGAGCCGGTAAACATGACGCCGCGTACGCGCTCATCGGAAGTGAGCTGCGCCCCGACGGTTTCACCCTGACCAGGCAACAGTTGCACCACGCCCGGCGGTACACCCGCTTCGAGCAAAATAGCGATGCCCTGGGCGGCAATTAACGGGGTTTGTTCCGCCGGTTTCGCCAGCACGCTGTTACCCGCCGCCAGCGCGGCGGCAATCTGCCCGGTGAAAATGGCCAGCGGGAAGTTCCATGGGCTGATACAAACCACGGGTCCTAACGGTCGATGGGTTTCATTATCGAAATCATCGCGAACCTGACCGGCATAATAATGCAGGAAGTCTACCGCTTCGCGCACTTCCGCAATGGCGTTGCTGAAGGTTTTACCCGCTTCGCGTACCAGGATGCCAATCAGCTGCTGCATCTGACCTTCCATCAGAACGGCGGCACGATGCAAAATGGCGGCGCGCTCTTGTGGCGGTGTGGCGAACCAGATCGGCGCGTTATTCGCTGCGTTCTGTAACGCCTGTTCCACTTCAGCATGAGTCGCCTCGCGCACGTAACCGACAATGTCTTTCGGCTCGGCTGGGTTAACGACTGGCGTCATTTCGCCGTCAGCAACCGGGTGCTCCAGAATGGGTTTAGCGTGCCATTTTTGTAGCGCGCTGTTGAGCAGGGCAGAGGACAGCGAGGCCAGACGATGTTCGTTAGCTAAATCCAGCCCGCCTGAGTTTTCGCGGCCTTTACCGTACAGGTCACGCGGCAGGGCAATCTTCGGATGCGGCAGACCGGCCTGACCTTCTTGCTGCGCCAGTTTTTCAACAGCCTCGACCGGATCGGCAACCAGTTCATCCAGCGGCAGGGTCGTGTCGGCAATGCGGTTGACGAACGAGGTGTTGGCGCCGTTTTCCAGCAGACGACGCACCAGGTACGCCAGCAGCGTTTCGTGCGTGCCGACCGGTGCATAAATGCGGCATGGACGATTCAGTTTGCCATCCGCAACTTTGCCGGTGACCTGCTCATACAGCGGTTCGCCCATACCGTGCAGGCACTGGAACTCGTACTGACCCGGATAGTAGTTTTGACCGGCTAACTGATAAATCGCCGCCAGCGTATGGGCGTTGTGGGTGGCGAACTGCGGGTAGATCAGATTCGGTACGGTAAGCAGTTTTTTCGCACAGGCCAGGTAAGAAACGTCGGTGTACACCTTACGGGTGTAGACCGGATAACCTTCCAGACCGTCCATCTGGGCACGTTTAATTTCGCTATCCCAGTAGGCGCCCTTAACCAGACGGATCATCAGGCGGCGGCGGCTGCGCGTGGCGAGGTCAATCAGATAGTCGATAACATACGGGCAGCGCTTCTGGTAGGCCTGGATAACAAAACCGATCCCGTTCCAGCCTGCCAGTTCGGGTTCAAAGCACAGTTTTTCCAGCAGATCGAGGGAGATCTCCAGTCGGTCAGCCTCTTCGGCGTCGATATTAATGCCGATGTCGTACTGACGTGCCAGCAGAGTAAGCGATTTCAGACGAGGATAGAGTTCATCCATTACGCGATCATACTGCGCACGGCTGTAACGCGGATGCAGTGCCGACAGCTTGATAGAAATGCCTGGCCCTTCGTAGATACCGCGCCCGTTAGAGGCCTTACCAATGGCGTGGATCGCCTGCTGGTATGAAACCATATAAGCCTGTGCATCGGCGGCGGTCAGGGCCGCTTCGCCCAGCATGTCATAGGAGTAACGGAAGCCTTTTTCTTCCAGTTTACGCGCGTTAGCCAGCGCTTCAGCGATGGTCTCCCCGGTGACAAACTGCTCGCCCATCAAGCGCATGGCCATGTCGACGCCTTTACGCACCAGCGGCTCACCGCTCTTGCCGATAATACGGTTGAGTGAGCGTGAGAGGCTGGCTTCGTTATGCGTAGAAACCAGACGACCGGTAAACAACAGCCCCCAGGTCGCCGCGTTGACGAACAGAGACGGGCTGCGGCCAATGTGCGACTGCCAGTTACCGTTGCTGATCTTGTCGCGGATTAATGCATCGCGGGTCGCTTTATCTGGAATACGCAGCAAGGCTTCGGCCAGACACATCAGCGCGACGCCTTCCTGTGAAGAAAGGGAGAATTCCTGCAATAAACCTTGTACCATCCCGGCGCGGCCGCTGGCGGTCTTCTGGTTACGCAGTTTGTCTGCCAGATCGTATGCCAGCTTATGCGCCTGCTCGGCGATGGGCTGCGGCAGACGAGCCTGCTCCATCAGCATTGGTACGGCGTCAGTTTCGGCGCGGCGGTAAGCAGCGGTGATTGCCGCGCGGGAAACTGACTGCGGCAGGATCTGTTCAGCAAATTCCAGGAAAGGCTGATGCGCTTCATTTTGCAGCGTGGTCGACTCATCGCCCTCATTCGCAGCACCCGCCAGTAGGGCCGGTAGTTCTGGAAGCGCGTCGTCATTTTCTAGTCTTTCGAGATAATTAAAAATGGCTTGTTTGATCAGCCAATGTGGCGTGCGATCGATTCGTGATGCTGCTGTTTTAATACGCTCGCGAGTGGCGTCATCCAGCTTAACCCCCATCGTGGTGGTTCCCATGCCGTTTACTCCTGTTGTACTGAAATACGGGTCTGATAGTTACCGAGAAATATCCACTATGTTGCAACTTTGTGCAACCGTGTTAAATGTGACTTGGTTTGCAAGCTTGGAAATGAATGAAATGTTAATAAACGTGAGTGTTTTGACGGGGGCTATAAAAGTTGCCGAATCTTTTTCTCTGCGGTAGTTAACACTTTTAAAAGGTGCAACCGAAAAAAGTGTGAGAGAGTGCAACCTACAGAAAAATGCTATCTACTCTGGATCAAATTTGATGTAAATGGTGTGTTAAATCGATTGTGAATGACCATCGCTTCCGGCAGGATACGGTCGCCCTGGTAAACATAGATATCTTTGCCACGTTCCGGCAGGGTAATAAAACGGCAAGCCACGGCATTGCTGATACATAATTTTGGAGAGTTTTGATGGCTATTAGCACACCGATGTTAGTGACATTCTGTGTCTATATTTTCGGCATGATATTGATAGGGTTTATTGCATGGCGTTCAACCAAAAACTTTGACGATTACATTCTGGGTGGACGCAGTCTGGGTCCATTCGTGACCGCGTTATCCGCCGGGGCATCTGACATGAGCGGCTGGTTGCTGATGGGGCTGCCTGGCGCGATTTTCCTGTCGGGGATTTCAGAAAGCTGGATCGCTATTGGCCTTATTTTGGGCGCGTGGATCAACTGGAAACTGGTGGCCGGACGTTTACGCGTGCATACCGAATACAATAACAATGCGCTGACGTTACCGGATTACTTTACCGGTCGCTTTGAAGATAAAAGCCGAATTCTGCGTATTATCTCTGCGCTGGTTATTCTGCTGTTTTTCACCATCTATTGTGCTTCCGGTATTGTGGCAGGGGCGCGTCTGTTTGAAAGCACCTTTGGCATGAGTTACGAAACAGCGCTGTGGGCAGGGGCGGCCGCGACGATTATTTATACCTTTATCGGTGGTTTCCTGGCGGTAAGCTGGACCGATACCGTCCAGGCCAGCCTGATGATCTTCGCCCTGATCCTGACGCCGGTGATGGTAGTCATTGGCGTGGGTGGGTTTGACGATTCGCTGGAAGTGATTAAACAAAAGAGCATTGAGAACGTGGACATGTTCAAAGGGCTGAATTTTGTTGCCATTATTTCCCTGATGGGCTGGGGTCTGGGCTATTTCGGTCAGCCGCATATTCTGGCGCGCTTTATGGCGGCTGATTCTCACCATAGCATTGTTCATGCTCGCCGCATCAGTATGACCTGGATGATCCTGTGTCTGGCAGGTGCAGTTGCCGTTGGCTTCTTTGGTATCGCTTACTTTAACAACAACCCACAGCTTGCCGGTGCCGTTAACCAGAACGCCGAACGCGTGTTTATTGAACTGGCGCAAATCCTGTTCAACCCGTGGATTGCCGGTATTCTGCTGTCTGCGATCCTCGCTGCGGTGATGTCGACTCTGAGCTGCCAGTTGCTGGTGTGCTCCAGTGCAATCACCGAAGACTTGTATAAAGCGTTCCTGCGTAAAAATGCCAGCCAGAAAGAGCTGGTATGGATTGGTCGCATCATGGTGCTGGTTGTGGCGCTGGTGTCTATCGCGCTGGCGGCGAACCCGGAGAACCGTGTGCTTGGTCTGGTAAGCTACGCCTGGGCTGGCTTTGGCGCGGCGTTTGGTCCGGTGGTTCTGTTCTCCGTAATGTGGTCGCGTATGACGCGTAACGGCGCGCTGGCCGGGATGCTCATCGGTGCGGTGACGGTAATCGTCTGGAAGCAGTTTGCCTGGTTGGGTCTGTATGAAATCATCCCGGGCTTTATTTTCGGCAGCATCGGTATTGTGGTCTTCAGCCTGTTGGGTAAAGCGCCTTCAGCCGCTATGCAGCAACGTTTTGCCGAGGCTGATGCGCATTATCACACAGCTCCGCCATCGCGTTTACAGGCAGAGTAATCCTCCTCGATCTTTAAGCCCGCCGCGTGCGGGCTTTTTTATTTGTCCCCGCTGCAAAACCGCCCTAATCGTTACCCGCCTAACTGTTTACATTAAGTCATCATTCTCAAAACATTCTGCTTGAGTTTTTCTTTACTGTAATGATAATCACTATCACTGTAATTTACTTTTCTTTTCATCAATTGACTGAGAATAACGTTTAAGGGTTCTTCGCATGTTTGTTCCATTTCTTATTATGTTGCGCGAAGGGTTAGAGGCCGCGCTGATAGTCAGCCTGATTGCCAGCTACCTGAAACGGACTCAGCGTGGTCGATGGATTGGTGTGATGTGGATTGGTGTTCTGCTGGCGGCGGCGTTATGCCTGGCGTTAGGCGTTTTCATCAATGAAACCACCGGTGAATTTCCGCAAAAAGAACAGGAGCTGTTTGAAGGCATCGTGGCGGTCATTGCCGTGGTGATCCTCACCTGGATGGTGTTCTGGATGCGTAAAGTTTCGCGCAACGTCAAAGTCCAGCTTGAACAGGCTGTCGATAACGCGTTGCAACGCGGCAATCATCACGGCTGGGCGCTGGTGATGATGGTCTTTTTTGCCGTTGCCCGTGAAGGCCTGGAATCGGTGTTCTTCCTGCTGGCGGCATTCCAGCAGGATGTAGGCATTTGGCCACCGTTAGGTGCGATGCTGGGGCTGGCCACCGCAGTGGTACTGGGTTACCTGATTTACCTCGGCGGCATTCGCCTCAACCTCGGGGCATTCTTCAAATGGACCAGCCTGTTCATTTTGCTGGTGGCCGCTGGTCTTGCTGCTGGGGCCATCCGCGCGTTCCACGAAGCCGGGTTATGGAATCATTTTCAGGATGTGGCGTTTGACATGAGCAGCGTGCTTTCAACGCATTCGCTGTTTGGCACATTGATGGAAGGTATTTTCGGCTATCAGGAAGCGCCGAGCGTCAGTGAAGTCGCCATTTGGTTTATCTACCTGATTCCGGCATTGATTATGTTTGCACTGCCGCCGCGTTCAGGCACTACGGCATCGCGTACCGCACCCTGATAAAAACGCGATGCAGAACATTCCTTAGTTACAACATACTTATTTATAGGGATAGGTTATGACGTTTAATTTTCGCCGTAGTGCGCTGCAGTTGGGTATTGCCGCGCTGTTTGCCTCCGCTTTTTCTGCACAAGCCGCCGATATTCCGCAGGTGAAAGTCACGGTTAACGACAAACAGTGTGAGCCGATGACGATCACGGTTAACGCTGGGAAAACGCAGTTCATCATCCAGAACCACAGCCAGAAAGCGCTGGAGTGGGAGATCCTTAAAGGGGTTATGGTGGTTGAAGAACGTGAAAACATTGCGCCGGGCTTTAGCCAGAAAATGACAGCTAACCTGCAGCCAGGTGAATATGATATGACCTGCGGTCTGTTGACCAACCCAAAAGGTAAACTAATTGTAAAAGGTAGCGCAACGGCGGATGCCGCGCAGGGTGATGCTCTGCTGAGCCTAAGTGGCGCGATTACGGAATACAAAGCCTATGTGACAGCCGAAACTGCACAACTGGTTGCGGGCACCAAAGCATTCACCGATGCGATTAAAGCTGGCGATCTGGAAAAAGCGAAATCGCTGTATGCGCCAACCCGTCAGCATTATGAGCGTATTGAACCGATTGCTGAACTGTTCTCCGATCTCGACGGCAGCATCGATGCGCGTGAAGATGATTATGAGCAAAAAGCCGCCGATCCTAAATTCACCGGCTTCCACCGCCTGGAGAAAGCGTTGTTCGGCGACAACACCACCAAAGGAATGGACAAGTATGCCGACCAATTAAACCGCGATGTTCTTGACCTGCAAACGCGTATTAGCGAACTGGCCTTCCCACCGTCAAAAGTGGTTGGCGGGGCAGCAGGACTGATTGAAGAAGTCGCTGCCAGCAAAATCAGCGGAGAAGAGGATCGCTACAGCCATACCGATCTGTGGGATTTCCAGGCCAATATCGATGGCGCGCAGAAAATCGTCGATCTCCTGCGCCCTCAGTTACAAAAATCCAATGCTGAGCTGTTGGCGAAGGTGGATGCGAACTTCAAAAAAGTCGATACCATTCTGAGCAAGTACCGTACCAAAGACGGCTTTGAAACCTATGACAAACTGACCGACGCCGATCGCAATGCGCTGAAAGGGCCAATCACGACGCTGGCGGAAGACTTGTCGCAATTACGCGGTGTTCTGGGTCTGGATTAAGCAAAATGCAGCAAGATAATGAAAACGGCGTGAGCGAACCTTCACGCCGACGTTTACTGAAAGGGATGGGCGCCCTGGGTGGGGCGCTGGCGCTGGCGGGTGGATGTCCGGTTGCCCACGCGCAAAAACCACAAAGCGCGCCGGGAACGCTGTCCCCCGATGCGCGTAGTGAAGCGCAGCCGTTTTATGGTCAGCATCAGGCAGGGATCCTGACGCCGCAGCAGGCATCGATGATGCTGGTGGCGTTCGATGTTCTCGCCAGCGATAAGGCTGATCTGGAACGCTTGTTCCGCTTGCTGACTACCCGATTTGCGTTTCTGACCACGGGCGGGCCGGCGCCGGATACGCCGAACCCGCGTTTACCCCCTATGGATTCCGGTATCCTCGGCGCATACATTGCGCCAGACAACCTGACGATGACGTTGTCAGTCGGCGCCTCGCTATTTGATGAACGTTATGGCCTGAAATCGCAGATGCCGAAAAAGCTGCAAAAAATGACCCGCTTCCCGAATGATTCGCTGGATGCGGCGCTGTGCCATGGTGATTTGCTGCTGCAGATTTGTGCCAACACGCAGGACACCGTTATCCATGCGCTGCGCGATATCATTAAACATACGCCCGATCTCCTTAGCGTGCGCTGGAAACGTGAAGGGTTTATTTCCGACCATGCCGCGCGCAGCAAAGGCAAAGAGACCCCGGTCAACTTGCTTGGTTTTAAGGATGGCACCGCGAATCCGGACGCGACGGATGCGAAGTTGATGCAAGACGTGGTGTGGGTTACGGACGGGCAGGGCGAACCTGTCTGGGCGCAAGGTGGTAGTTATCAGGCCGTCAGGCTCATTCAGTTTCGCGTCGAGTTCTGGGATCGTACGCCGCTGAAAGAGCAGCAAACGATATTTGGTCGAGATAAACACACCGGCGCGCCGCTGGGTATGCAGCACGAGCACGATGTGCCTGACTATGCCAGCGATCCCGAGGGTGAGGTGATTGCGCTCGACAGTCATATCCGCCTGGCGAATCCGCGCACGAAAGAGACCGAGTCCAGCCTGATGATGCGCCGTGGCTACAGTTATTCGCTCGGTGTGACCCCATCCGGTCAACTGGATATGGGACTGTTGTTTGTCTGCTATCAACACGATCTGGAAAAAGGCTTTTTGACTGTGCAGAAACGCCTCAACGGTGAAGCGCTGGAAGAGTACGTCAAACCAATTGGTGGGGGCTACTTCTTTGCTTTGCCGGGTGTCAAAACCGCTGATCAATATCTGGGACAATCTCTACTCGAAGCCTGATGATCACGCCCCGTTGTACAGCGGGGCTTTTCCTGACATCTGTATGAATGAACAAATTATTTTTTATGATCGGTATGAGACTGAAATAATTCTGTCATCTCTCTGCAAGAGACTGTCTCTGGTGATTAGATAGAATTTAAGTTAACAGCAAGTAAAAATATTGTTGCATTAACGAAAGATTATGATGTAATTATAAGAAACAGCGGTAGTTCCCGGCGGTGATAGTCGTTCACTATGGAGATCGCGATGGAAAAGTCCTGTATTGGACACATTTTTCACAGTAGCTGCAGTACGTTACGCGGACGTTTCTCTTCCGGTAGCCACCTCGTCACCGCTAAATCTCTCTCCCTTTCACTTCTTATCTTCGTAACTGACACCTTGTACGGTGCGCGTAGCCGTGTGTGGCGTCTTATCCGAAAGCAAGCAATGGCTTACAAGGAAGCCAACCCTCAGATGTTCGTGCGCATAATCGTGCCGCCAACGGCGCGTGTGATGTATACCTACAACTCAAGGTGCTATCCATGGGAAGACAAAAAGCAGTGATCAAAGCTCGTCGTGAAGCAAAACGTGTGCTGAGGCGGGATTCGCGTAGCCATAAACAACGTGAAGATGAATCGGTCACCTCGCTTGTGCAGATGGGCGGCGTAGAAGCGATTGGTATGGCGCGTGATAGTCGCGACGCCACGCCAATCACGGCGCGGAATGAAGCTCAGGCCCAGTACCTGAATGCTATCGAGAGTAAACAGCTGATCTTCGCTACCGGTGAAGCCGGGTGTGGTAAAACCTGGATCAGCGCGGCAAAAGCAGCAGAGGCCCTGATCCACAAAGACGTGGACAGGATCATTGTAACCCGTCCAGTTCTGCAAGCTGATGAAGACCTCGGCTTCTTACCTGGAGATGTTTCCGAGAAGTTTGCGCCTTATTTTCGTCCAGTGTATGACGTGCTGGTGAAACGTCTGGGCGCCTCCTTCATGCAATATTGCCTGCGGCCTGAGATTGGTAAGGTGGAAATCGCGCCATTCGCCTATATGCGTGGACGCACATTTGAAAATGCAGTGGTCATTCTTGACGAGGCTCAGAATGTTACTGCAGCACAGATGAAGATGTTTTTGACTCGCCTCGGGGAGAATGTGACGGTGATTGTGAACGGGGATGTGACCCAGTGCGATCTACCCGCCCACGTTCGCTCAGGGCTAAGCGATGCGCTGGCCCGTTTCGAAGAAGATGATATGGTTGGGATTGTTCGTTTCAATAAAGACGATTGCGTCCGTTCGGCACTCTGTCAGCGGACGCTCAATGCTTACAACTGATAAGTACTCCGTCTTCAAGGCCCGGGAAACCGGGCTTTGTTATTTGACGTCAGCAGATTACTTTCTTTTGCTGCTCCAGTAGTTGGCGCAGGCCTGGTCAAACAGCTGGTTATTTTCGTCTATTTTCTTTAGCGCTTGTGCCAGAAAGGTCAGCAGGTCATCCTTATAAATCCCACCTACCGTAGTTTCTTTTCGTAAGATCCCATTGCTGGTGTAGATTTTTTTAATGGTGACGTTATGCCTGACGTTGCAAATAACCGTTCGCTGATACTCTTCGTAGAATCGGCTGTCAGGATCGAAAAACGTATTTATTTCATTCGGTGTACGTTTGAGGATTTTTCGCGAGAAAACCTTTAAGGGAATAAATCCTGCTTCGTCTGCCTGCGACATGATCTCATCAAGCAAAGTTCCTTCTATGTTTAACATGCCGTTATTTTCCTGATTGCTTGAGAAAGCGGTTGTTACAGCATAAGAGTGGTTTGGATAATGTGCAACGGGGCGGGGGATGATGCTTGATAGCGCGATGCTTATCAGACCTACAGGTTAACGCTATTGAGGACGGGTCACATGCGAAAAAAAAGCCCGTACTTGCGTACGAGCTCTTTCTCGAATATGGCGGTGAGGGGGGGATTCGAACCCCCGATACGTTGCCGTATACACACTTTCCAGGCGTGCTCCTTCAGCCACTCGGACACCTCACCATATTGTTGTTCCTGTGCTACCGGAACGGGCGCTAATTTAGGGAAATACCGCTCCGGCGTCAATCAACTTTTTGAAAAAAACGTGCATTTACACAAACTTCAATCAATATGCAGCTTAAATAAGCGGGAATTGTTTTTTTTGCCAGCACCCTAAAGTTTGCTACTCTGATGTTCCCTCGAAAAATGATGATTATAAGTGCGAGTACGTTCCGCATAACAATGTTCAGGAGACGTTATGGATATAATTTTCTATCACCCAACATTCGATACGATCTGGTGGCTTAATGCGCTGACAAAGGCCATACCTGGCGCGCGGGTCCGTGAGTGGAAGGCAGGTGATAATGCGCATGCTGACTACGCGCTGGTCTGGCATCCTCCGGTTGAAATGCTCGCCGGACGAAAATTAAAAGCCGTATTTGCGCTGGGTGCGGGCGTCGATTCTATTCTCAGTAAACTAAACGCTCATCCGGAAATGTTGGATGCGTCGATCCCGCTTTTCCGTCTGGAAGATACGGGGATGGGCCTGCAAATGCAGGAATATGCGGTTAGTCAGGTATTGCACTGGTTCCGTCGCTTTGATGACTACCAGGCATTAAAAAACCAGGCGAAATGGCAACCGTTGCCAGAATATACCCGCGATGAGTTTAGCGTCGGGATCATGGGCGCTGGTGTTTTAGGCGCAAAAGTTGCAGAAAGTCTGCAAGCATGGGGGTTCCCGCTACGCTGCTGGAGTCGTACGCGTAAATCCTGGTCTGGTGTGGAAAGCTTCGCCGGTACCGAGGAACTGGGCGCGTTTTTGAGTCAAACTCGCGTGCTGATCAACCTCCTGCCTAATACGGCAGAAACCGTAGGCATTATTAACGCTGATTTACTCAGCCAATTGCAGGATGGCGCTTACGTGCTCAACCTGGCGCGCGGCGTTCATCTCAATGAAGACGATCTTCTGGCATCGCTGGACAGCGGCAAAGTGAAAGGTGCCATGCTGGATGTCTATAGCCGTGAACCGCTGCCGGAAACCAGCCCGCTATGGAAACATCCGCGTGTGGCAATGACGCCGCATATCGCCGCGGTAACACGCCCGGCAGAGGCGGTGGACTACATCTCCCGTACGATTTTGGACCTGGAAAGTGGGAAATCCGTAACGGGTCAGGTTGATCGCGTTCGGGGATATTGATGGTAACCCGGCAAGTGCCGGGTTTCAGCTAATAAATGGCGACGATACCTGCTATCCTTGACGGAAAATGACTACAGGAGAGAGTTATGTATCCCGTTGACCTGCATATGCATACCGTCGCCAGTACCCACGCCTACAGCACCTTAAGTGATTACATCGCTGAAGCCCATCGCAAAGGCATCAAGCTGTTTGCCATAACCGATCATGGACCGGACATGGCGGATGCGCCTCATCACTGGCACTTTATTAATATGCGCATTTGGCCTCGTATCGTCGATGGCGTAGGGATCCTGCGCGGTATCGAGGCGAATATTAAGAATATTGAAGGCGAAATCGACTGTTCAGGTCCGATGTTTACTTCTCTGGATCTCATCATTGCGGGCTTCCATGAGCCGGTTTTTGCACCTCATGATAAAGACACCAATACCCAGGCAATGATAGCCACGATGGCCAGCGGTCACGTGCACATCATCAGCCATCCGGGGAATCCCAAATATCCCGTGGATATCACAGCGATTGCGCAGGCGGCGGCAAAATACCAGGTCGCGCTGGAAATCAATAACTCCTCGTTTTTGCATTCGCGTAAGGGGAGTGAGGACAATTGTCGCGCGGTCGCTGCGGCAGTGCGTGATGCCGGAGGCTGGGTGGCGTTAGGATCGGATTCACATACCGCTTTCACACTGGGTGAATTTGGTGAATGCCGTAAAATTCTGGATGATGTAAATTTCCCGGAAGACAGAATTTTAAACGTCACCCCTAAACGCCTGCTGGCGTTTCTGGAATCGCGAGGCATGGAGCCGATCGCGGAATTTGCTGAACTGTAATTGTTACTAACTGGAATATATCAATGAACGAGTTTTCTATCCTGTGTCGTGTACTGGGCTCGCTGTTTTACCGCCAACCGCAGGACCCTTTACTGGTTCCTCTGTTTACCCTGATTAGTGAAGGTAAACTGTCCGCCAACTGGCCGCTGGAACAGGACGAACTGCTCACTCGTCTGCAGAAAAGCTGCGATATGCCTCAGTTGGCTGCGGATTACAACGCGCTGTTTGTCGGCGACGAGTGTGCGGTGCCGCCTTACCGTAGCGCCTGGGTAGAAGGGGCGAAAGAATCCGATGTTCGTGCTTTTCTTTCTGCCCGCGGAATGCCGCTGGCAGATACGCCTGCAGATCATATTGGCACGCTGTTGCTGGCGGCTTCATGGCTTGAAGACCAGTCTGCGGAAGATGAAAGTGAAGCACTCGAAACCTTGTTTGTGGAATACCTGTTGCCCTGGTGCGGCACGTTCCTTGGCAAAGTTGAAGCGCACGCAAACACACAGTTCTGGCGTACCATGGCACCGTTAACGCGTGATGCCATTGGCGCGATGTGGGACGAATTGCAGGAAGATACTGAAGAGTAAATGTGATTTAGATCTCATTAAACTGCAACTCAAATTACATCATTGCATGAATTGTGTGCACGATCTCATTCCCATGCCGTTTTTCTGCTAAGATACGCGGCATGAACATACTTCTCTCAATTGCAATCACTACGGGCATTCTCTCTGGGATTTGGGGATGGGTGGCCGTATCTCTTGGTTTACTCAGTTGGGCTGGCTTTCTGGGCTGCACGGCCTATTTTGCCTGTCCGCAGGGTGGGCTGAAAGGGTTGTGGATCTCGGCGTGTACGCTGCTAAGCGGTGTGGTGTGGGCGTTGGTGATTATTAACGGTAGCGCGCTTGCCCCGCATATGGACATTATTGGTTATGTCATGACGGGAATTGTCGCGTTTCTAATGTGTATTCAGGCAAAGCAATGGTTGCTTTCATTTGTGCCGGGTACCTTTATTGGCGCATGCGCAACGTTTGCAGGGCAGGGTGACTGGCAGTTGGTCGTGCCTTCTCTGGCGCTGGGGCTGGTATTCGGCTATGCGATGAAAAACAGCGGATTGTGGCTGGCATCTCGTCGTGAGAATCGGCTATCGTCGACGCTGACCAGTAAATAAAAAAAGCGTGAGGGTTTTCCTCACGCTTTTTATGCTGTATCGACCACTCAGGATTCCGGAGGTACCGACAAATGGCGGTATTTAACCAGGATGTCATTATCAACTTGTTTCTTATCCTGCAAATCCCACAATCCGCGATCAATCCCGTCATTAATCAGGAAGATAACGCCGGTTTCAATTGCTGACATCAGACAAAGCATAACCGGTTCGTTAGAGGTGTAGCCAATTTCACCTTCCAACAGTCGCTGGTAGTCAATGAAGCGGAATACCCCAGCCTGCACTTCATAAGACAAGATAGTTTTGCTGGTATTCACCGATGAGAGGATTTCACCGGTACTAACGTTAACCACACGTAGGTTGACCGCTATCTGGTCGAGCTGGTACTGCGTATCGGCGCCAATACCGAAATAGCGCGCACCAACGCCACCCGATTTAACGTTGCTTTCATAACCAATAATTGACCCTTCTACCATGATGTTTGCCGCGGTCAGAGACTGCAGAGGGATCCGGTTATTAATGGCAACTGTGCCGTTTTCCTGAGCCGCACGAATGATTTTTCGTTCGTTAAGCAAGTTCTGCAATCCCTGACGTTCCAGCGGAACGAACCAACGAGAATCCTTCAATGCGGTGACAAGCATCGCCGTGGCGCTTTGCGGGACGGCGGTTGAGAAGTTACTTGCCGGATAAGGTTTAAACTGGCCAGTCTCATCCTGAATATTGTATACCGAGACAAAAATCTTACCTGTAGGCATGGGCAGGTGCGTCAAGTCTTTATAGCTTTGGGCTCGGGGCATTAATGTCGGCTTAGCGGCTTCTTGCGGCGGGGCTGTTAAACATCCGCTGAGTAAAATTACTGCCACCATGATAAGTAAGCGCTGCATGATTTTTTCCTTTCGTGGCTATAATTTAGAAATCGGTCGACTGATTTTGTAAACCCGACACTTCAATAGTCGACGTTCTCCCCGTTTTCCTGTCCGTGACATTCAGTTGCAGTTGTCCATCCCGGTTGGCGATATCAACGATAAAATCGCTGGTTACCATCCTTCCCGGCTTACCGGTATTGATATTGGTAAGTAAGCCACCGAGTATTTGTGACTGGATCGCCTGGGTAAAGTTATCCAGCGCTGTTGGGGTTTCAATGCCGTAGTCGCCGGCACTCGGATCTTTATACGAGTTTTGCGCCTGTGCGCTGTTCAGTAAAAAAGAGCCGTTATTTGGGTTACCACCAAAGTTAGGGTTGCGGAACTGGAACGTCATATTTCCGGCCCAACTTAATGGTGAAATCAGCATGAGCAAAACCACTGCATGTTTGACACGCATGAAAGCCTCCGGACAAAATCATGTTTTAGAATTCATCGCGCGCTAAATCGCTCGTGCTTAATAGTGTTTGATCTATTTGCCGACGATTTAATGCTTCCTCAGTTTCTGCCAATGCAAAGACCACAATTTTGTCGAAGTCTCTTTTCGTCGGGAATAAAAAAGTCTGGAAGATAACGTCCTGATTGACCGTTATGGTGATCCAACTTCCCCAACGTGCACTGGGTCTTTCATTAATGGTTAAGTTTCCTGTGTACTTACTTTCCCACTTGTCACTAAAGGCCCGGTAAAAATCATGGCCAATGGAAGAGACAGTGTGGTCAGTTAACAGTCCGGGAACCTCCACCTCTACAGCCGCGTGTAGATTCCCGGCAGCAAGGAACAAATTTGCTGCCACAATCCAGGTCAAATAGCGTTTCATGGCTTTATCGCCTGAGGTTATCATTGGCCCACGAGACCGCCTGCGTACGATTTTTGACAGCTATCTTTTTGAAAAGATTATAAAGATGTGTTTTCACCGTATTTTCACTAATAAATAGTGAACGCGCGATTTCAATATTTGAGGCGCCGATACGCAGTTTATTAAGGATCTCTTTTTCACGGTGCGTAAGTAATGCCGACTCCGTGCTGTTATAGCGGTAGTTCCCGGAATGCGTGATCAGGTAGCTGGCAAGCTTTTGCGAAAAGTAGCATTCGCCCCGCAACACACCCTGCAAACCGCTGACTACACGCTGCTCATCTTCAGTTGCGTAAAATACGCCATTGATATGCGGCCAGTTTTCAATATCCCGGTAAGGATAATCATCTGGGGTATTCAACAATAAAGTTTTTATATTGTTGTTTTTTCTGCTCAAATTATCTTGCCAGTAATGGATCAGTTTTTTATCTGCCTCCATCATATCCAGTAAAACAATGCAGCTGGAGGATATATCATCCAGAGAACGTTGAATATTATGTAGTTTTCCGGTTAACGCCAGCGATTGCTTTAAATGCTGTAATAACGCAGTTGCCTGCAGGGATGGTTTAGTGATCAACAATAATGTATGACCATGAATACTATGGACTTCATTAAACATGATGAAACTCCACTTTTTTAGTCGCACACCTGACAGTTGCCTCTACTAAAATAGAGGCACCAGAAGTACTGACAGATGTTGCACTGCTGTGTAGAAATAAAACTTCGACCCAACGGGGTGAAAATATTAAAACAAATGGATTTCAACTGATTTCAATCTAGCTATTACAAATCTTAAAGCAAGTGTTAAACATGTTACATAATGTAAATTTATATATTAAAATGTGATTTTTGCGTTTTTGTGGAGTTTAGATTTGATAGTAAAGTTGTACATTTTAGCGTTATTGCATAGATTTAAAAAATCATACAAATTATAATATCTTATTGAATTTTAAGAAATAAAATTATAATTAGATGGTTTTAGATTTCTAATGAATTTTGATTTTTTTGTCTCACTTTAAGTTGAACAATTTTAGATAGAAAAAAATGACACTTGTCACGACTTGTACCGAGGACAATCCCACTACCGTCTGCAAGGCCCAGAAAACGCGGGAAACGCGTTTTTTTGTTACTGCATAGAAATTCACTCATCGGGTTACAAAAGAAATAAAATCCAGAGCTATAACGGTGTTAATTGCGGTTAATTAGTACTTTGGGGTGAATCTGGATATAAAAATACAACTGGTGGGTGAGTTATTTAAAATGTTTCAACGGACATACTCTTCATCGTAACGTGGCGTTAACAAATGTAAGTCACGTTAACAATAATTTGAGTGGTAAATAATTTAACCTTATGTACGACCAGGTCCAGGGTGACAACATGAAAAACAAGTTGTTATTTATGATGTTTACAATGCTGGGTGTGCCTGGGATTGCATCCGCTACAAGTTATGATTTAGCTAACTCAGAATATAACTTTGCGGTAAATGAATTAAGTAAGTCTTCATTTAATCAGGCAGCCATTATTGGTCAGGTTGGCACTGCGAACAGTGCAAATACTCGACAGGGGGGCTCGAAGTTATTGTCGGTTATTTCGCAAGAAGGTTCTGGTAACCGAGCGAAAACAGACCAGACGGGATCATATAACTTTGCATATATTGATCAAACGGGTAGTTCCAATGACGCGAGTATTAAACAAGGTTCATACGGTAATACGGCGGTAATTATCCAGAAAGGTTCTGGTAATAAAGCCAATATTACTCAGTACGGTACACAAAAAACAGCAGTTGTGGTGCAGAGACAGTCGCAAATGGCAATTCGCGTTACTCAACGCTAATCCATTAACGACGATTAAATCAATCCGATGGGGGTTTACCATGAAACTTTTAAAAGTGGCAGCATTCGCAGCAATCGTAGTTTCTGGCAGTGCTCTGGCTGGTGTTGTTCCGCAATGGGGCGGCAATCATCATGGTGGCGGTAGTAACTATGGCCCGGACTCTTCACTGAGTATCTACCAATATGGGTCAAACAACGCTGCGAATGCTCTGCAAAGTGATGCGCGTAAATCAGATGTCACTATCACACAACAGGGGCGTGGTAACGGGGCTGTAGTTGGTCAGGGCGCTGATGACAGTACCATTAGCCTGAAACAGACTGGCTTCCAGAACAATGCCACTATCGATCAGTGGAATGCTAAAAATGCTGATATTAGTGTAACCCAGTTCGGTGGCCGTAACGGTGCGTTGGTTAATCAGACCGCTTCTGACTCCAATGTGCTGATTCAGCAAGTTGGCTTTGGCAACAACGCTACAGCTAACCAACACTAATTCAGTTTTCTGACTGATAATAAACAGGGCGTGAGCCCTGTTTTTTTTTCGGGAGAATATGATGCATACGCTATTACTCATTGCCGCGCTGGCAAATCAAATAACATTCAATACAACTCAGCAAGGTGATATGTACACCATTATTCCTCAGGTGACGTTAACCCAACCGTGCGTATGTGAGGTACAAGTCCTTGCCATACGTAAAGGGCAGGGGGGACAAAGCCAGTCGCAGCAGAAAATAAGCCTTTCGGTCCCTGCTAATCGACCGATTGAATTAACCAAACTGAGCTTTAATATTTCATCTGAGGATTCGGTCAAAATTATCGTTACCGTTTCAGATGGGCAGTCTCTGCATCTGTCGCAACAATGGCCTGACTCAAACAGTCACCCATAATTTTTTGCTGTATTTGCATTAAGGGTGTGGCTGGGAATGCGCTGCTGTTCTATGAATATAGAAGCGTGTGAGCGTTTGTATTTGATCGTTAATCGTAGCGGTGAAGGATCATTTCGATCCCTCAAAGATGGCTAATCATTGAGGAACCCTTATGTGTACATTATTAAAGCGTATTTTAAGTACCAGTTTATGTGCTTTTTCTCTTTTAACCCTCCCTGCAATTGCGCAGCAAATCACAACCGGCGGGGTTATTCATTTTCGCGGAGCGATAGTTGAATCACCTTGCGACGTTAACAGACAGCAGCAGCAAATTGAATTGTCATGTATCCGCAACGGCACCAACCAGAATAGTCTTTACAACCCGCAACAGCTCGCGACAGCCCCTCAGAATGTGCAGGAAATTGCCACAGTCAAAATGCACTACCTCAATGAACAGAAAAACATGGCGATTCTTAATATTGAATATAAATGACTCGCTGTGGCGTAGATATGCACACTTACGGTTAAAAAGAGAGATTTAAGGGAAAACCCTGCTGTACACTTAACGAATGGTGTTTTGTCAGGGGGAACTTATGCAATCACGTGTTCATGTGTTACATGGCGATATTACGACTGTCGCTGTTGATGTGATTGTCAATGCGGCGAATTCATCGCTACTGGGAGGCGGGGGCGTCGATGGCGCAATCCATCGCGCTGCCGGACCAGCATTGCTGGAGGCCTGCAAACAGGTTATCCAGCAACAAGGAGAATGCCCGACAGGGCATGCGGTGATCACTCTGGCGGGGGCGCTTGCGGCAAAAGCGGTCATTCATACCGTAGGACCCGTCTGGCAAGGGGGAGGTCATCATGAGGCCGAACGCCTCGAAGAAGCTTACTTAAACACCCTGCAACTGGCCCTGGCCAATGGTTATCACTCCATTGCTTTTCCGGCGATCAGTACCGGGGCTTATGGCTATCCGCGCGCCGCAGCGGCAGAAATAGCGGTGAAAACGGTGCTGAAATTTATTACCCGCCGCGCACTTCCTGATCAGATATACTTCGTGTGCTTTGATGACGAAAACGCTCAACTTTATAAGAGATTGCTAACACAACAAGGCGATGATCACACGGACTGATATGACGCGACTTGAGCGTGCCATCACGCCCCTTTGCGAAGACCACCCGGGAGAATGCGGCATTCTTGCGTTGGATGACAGCCTGGATGCGTTTGCTGCTCGCTATCGGTTAACGGAAATGGCGGAACGTACCCTGGATGTGCAGTATTACATCTGGGAAAACGACATGTCTGGGCTATTGTTATTTTCCGTTCTGCTGGCCGCAGCGAAGCGAGGCGTACGGGTGCGTTTGCTGCTGGATGATAACAACACGCCGGGTCTGGACGACACGCTGCGTCTGCTGGATAAGCACCCCAATATAGAAGTTCGCCTCTTCAATCCGTTTTCCTTTCGCATCCTGCGCGCGCTGGGCTATTTAACCGATTTTGCCCGGCTTAATCGGCGCATGCACAATAAAAGTTATACCGCTGACGGCGTGGTGACCCTCGTTGGTGGGCGTAATATTGGCGATGCCTATTTTGGCGCGGGTGAGCAACCGCTGTTTTCCGACCTGGACGTCATGGCTATCGGGCCGGTTGTCAAAGATGTGGCAGATGATTTTGAGCGTTACTGGCACTGTCGCTCGGTTTCAACGTTACAAAATGTGCTTGAGATGTCTGAGCCAGATTCTGTGCAGCGTATTGAGCTACCCGAATCCTGGTATAACGATGATATTACCCGCCGCTATCTGCATAAACTGGAAACCAGCCAGTTTATGTCGAGTCTCGATCAAAGGTCGCTGCCGCTGATTTGGGCCAAAACGCGTTTGCTGAGCGATGATCCTGCAAAAGGGGAAGGGAAAGCGCCGCGCCACTCGCTATTACCGCAGCGTTTGTTTGATGTAATGGGCTCGCCGACCGAACGTATTGATATTATTTCTGCCTACTTTGTGCCGACGCGTGCCGGTGTGGCGCAGCTCCTGAGACTGGTAAGAAAAGGCGTCAAGATTGCCATTTTAACCAATTCACTGGCGGCGAATGATGTGGCGATCGTCCATGCGGGCTATGCGCGATGGCGAAAAAAACTACTGCGCTACGGTGTAGAATTATACGAACTTAAACCGACCCGCGATCGCGTCTCGGTCGTTCACGATCGTGGATTAACCGGGAATTCAGGGTCCAGCCTGCATGCGAAAACGTTCAGTATTGATGATCGCAAAGTGTTTATCGGCTCGCTTAATTTTGATCCTCGTTCGACGCTGCTCAATACAGAAATGGGATTTGTGATTGAGAGTGAAGTGCTGGCCGAATTGATTCATAAACGGTTTATGCAAAGCCAGCGTGATATGGCCTGGCAGCTACGCCTTGACCGTTGGGGGAGAATTAATTGGGTCGACCGACTTTCTGGCAGTGAACAGGTCCTGAAAAAAGAACCCGCCACAGGATTCTGGAAGCGGATTCTGGTAAAGCTGGCATCCGTGTTACCCATTGAATGGCTGCTTTGAACCACACAATGATTGAGGGAAAAACTAGCCGGCTACGGCCTTGTTTTTATCCTGCTTAACGGGCGGTTTACCCGAAAAGAGAAACTTCAGCACCGGTATGCGTAAATGGATTTCGTACAGTATTACCGCAATCCCAACCACAAACAGCAGACCGCAGAGAAAACCCAGCAGATTCGACGTGATATGCGGTGTGATGTAAGCGCCAAAAAACAGCGTTAACGGGTGGTGCACCAGATAGATAAACAGCGACGCGTTGACAAAATAGGTCACGCGGGCAGACTGGAAATTAAGCAAACGGTGACCCAACGAAAAGACGACGTTCACCATCCACAGTCCCATGACCATGGTAATGACATATTCGGTTTCATACATCCAGGCATCGCCGTTGCCATAACGCTGATTGAGCAGGTATGCCACAAATGCGAATGCAGCACCGAGCGTGCAACCGCGTGACGGTGTGGTAAACAGCGCTTTCAGATTCGGGTTGATAAACGCCAGTGCGCCGAGGATAAAGAACGGCGCATAGAACAGCGTTTGCATAACGATAAAATTGAACATGCCATCGCTGAGAATCGAAGGGTAGAGGATGAAAATTGTCCTTCTGACGGCAGCGTAACCGACACCTAACAAGATGAAGATCAGCGATAATTTAGTCATCGACACCGCCGGGGCGCTGGCGGCGTCACTACGCGTCAGTCTGTTTTTCATCTGGGTGAACACCCACATGCTCACGGTCGTTAATACGACCAGAACCAGTAAAAACCACAGATGGGAAATCAGCTCCCAGGCCAGCGCATTGTATTTATCGTAGCCGCTGAGAGTATGCCAACTGTCTGCTTTTCCCTTTACGTATTGCAGCATGATAAATTGCGGCAGCGTAAGTAATGGAATCGCGGTCAGCATCGGGATCCCCACGCGTTCTACACGCACCTTCCACCAGCGCTTTAGTGGATAGCGCAAAAATAGCATGTAGGAAAAATAACCCGAAATGACAAAGAAGACTTGCATGCGAAAAGCATGGATAAAGTCGTTAAACAGGGTCAACCACCACGACGGTTCAGCGCTGTTCACGTGCCAGGTGTGGGTCGAGTAAATCAATGAAATATGGAATGGGATCCCTAACAACATTAGCCAGGCACGGATGGAGTCAAGAAAATATTCGCGTGGTGGTGATACAGAGCTCATAGACAGTTATGTATTCTCAGACTTTTCGTCTTATCCCTAAGACGAATAATGGTTACATTCGAGGGCAACCCTACACGAAGTCCAACAACCTGTCTCCAGGATAAGCACGCAAAGTGAAAACAGGTAGTTGAACCTGATTAAACCATGAGCCAGCGCGCGAACAATACAGGGATTCAGTTGTCGGAATACCCGATTATCCATTAAAATGGATCGGATCAATATAAGCACACAAAGGGGGAAGTGCTTACTAATTATGAAACATAAACTACAAATGATGAAAATGCGTTGGTTGGGTGCAGCAGTTATGTTAACGCTGTACACATCATCGAGCTGGGCGTTCAGCATCGATGATGTTGCAAAACAAGCTCAATCCTTAGCCGGTAAAGGCTATGAGGCGCCAAAAAGTAACTTGCCCTCCGTTTTCCGCGACATGAAATATGCGGATTATCAGCAGATCCAGTTTAACCGCGATAAAGCCTACTGGAGCAATCTCAAGACCCCATTTAAGCTCGAGTTCTACCACCAGGGTATGTACTTCGACACGCCGGTCAAAATCAACGAAGTTACCGCTACAGCGGTGAAAAGAATCAAATACAGCCCGGATTATTTTAATTTTGGCGATGTTCAGCATGATAAAGACACGGTAAAAGATCTCGGTTTCGCCGGGTTCAAAGTGCTGTATCCGATCAACAGCAAAGATAAAAACGACGAAATCGTCAGCATGCTCGGTGCCAGCTATTTCCGTGTTCTGGGGGCAGGGCAGGTCTACGGTCTGTCTGCGCGCGGTCTCGCGATTGATACCGCTCTGCCTTCTGGCGAAGAATTTCCCCGCTTCCGTGAGTTTTGGATCGAGCGTCCGAAACCGACTGACAAACGTTTGACCATTTATGCCTTGCTGGATTCTCCGCGCGCAACCGGAGCGTATCGCTTTGTCATCATTCCGGGTCGTGACACGGTAGTCGATGTTCAGTCCAAAGTTTATCTGCGCGACAAAGTGGGCAAGCTGGGCGTGGCACCGTTAACCAGTATGTTCCTGTACGGACCAAACCAGCCTTCTCCGGCGACCAACTATCGTCCGGAACTGCATGACTCTAACGGTTTGTCGATCCACGCTGGCAACGGCGAGTGGATTTGGCGTCCGCTGAATAACCCGAAACATCTGGCGGTGAGCAGCTTTGCGATGGAAAACCCGCAAGGTTTCGGCTTGCTGCAGCGTGGCCGTCAGTTCTCGCGTTTTGAAGATATCGACGATCGTTACGATCTGCGCCCAAGCGCCTGGATCACGCCAAAAGGTGATTGGGGTAAAGGTAAGATTGAGTTAGTTGAAATCCCAACTAACGATGAAACGAACGATAACATCGTTGCGTACTGGACGCCGGATCAACTGCCTGAAGCCGGCAAAGAGATGAACTTCAAGTACACCCTGACGTTCACGCGTGACGAAGACAAGCTTCATGCCCCTGATAGCGCCTGGGTCCAGCAGACTCGTCGTTCTACCGGTGATGTAAAACAGTCTAACCTCATTCGTCAGCCTGATGGCACTATCGCGTTTGTGGTGGACTTTACCGGCACGGATATGAAAAAGCTGCCGCAGGATACCCCGGTTACCGCACAAACCAGTATTGGCGACAACGGCGAGATCGTTGAAAGTACTGTGCGCTACAACCCGGTCTCTAAAGGTTGGCGTTTGGTATTGCGCGTGAAAGTGAAAGACGTGAAGAAAACCACTGAAATGCGTGCTGCCTTGGTCAATGCCGATCAGACGCTGAGTGAAACCTGGAGCTACCAGTTACCTGCCAATGAATAAGACAACTGAGTATATTGACGCAATGCCGCTTTCGGATATCGAAAAAGCGGCACTGCCGAAAACTGACATCCGCGCCGTTCATCAGGCGCTGGATGCCGAGCATCGTACGTACTCGCGCGAAGATGATTCACCGCAGGGTTCGGTGAAAGCTCGCCTGGAGCAGGCGTGGCCTGATTCTCTGGCCAAAGAGCAGTTGGTTAAGGACGATGAGGGGCGCGATCAGCTGCAGGCGATGCCAAAAGCAACGCGTACCTCTATGTTCCCCGATCCCTGGCGTACCAACCCGGTTGGCCGCTTTTGGGATCGCCTGCGCGGGCGCGATGTGACTCCGCGTTATCTTTCGCGTTTGACGAAAGAAGAACAGGAGAGCGAGCAAAAATGGCGTACGGTTGGCACCATCCGCCGCTATACGTTGTTGATCTTAACGCTGGCGCAAACGGTCGTCGCAACCTGGTATATGAAGACGATCCTTCCGTATCAGGGGTGGGCATTCATTAATCCTGTTGACATGATGGGGCAGGATTTATGGGTCTCCTTTATGCAACTGCTGCCCTACATGCTCCAGACCGGCATTCTCATTTTGTTTGCCGTGCTTTTCTGTTGGGTTTCAGCAGGATTCTGGACCGCGCTGATGGGCTTCCTGCAACTGTTGATTGGGCGAGATAAGTACAGTATCTCCGCCTCAACGGTTGGGGACGAACCGTTAAATCCCGAACACCGGACCGCGTTGATTATGCCGATCTGTAACGAGGACGTTGACCGCGTATTCGCGGGACTTCGCGCCACGTGGGAGTCGGTCAAAGCGACGGGCAACGCCGAGCATTTTGATGTTTACATCCTGAGCGACAGCTACAACCCTGATATCTGCGTAGCAGAACAAAAAGCGTGGATGGAGCTGATTGCCGAAGTGCAAGGCGAAGGGCAGATTTTCTACCGCCGTCGTCGTCGTCGCGTGAAGCGTAAAAGCGGTAACATTGATGACTTCTGCCGTCGCTGGGGAAATCAGTACAGCTACATGGTGGTGCTGGACGCTGACTCCGTGATGAGCGGTGACTGTCTGAGCGGACTGGTGCGCCTGATGGAAGCGAATCCAAATGCCGGGATTATCCAGTCTTCACCGAAGGCTTCCGGTATGGATACGCTGTATGCGCGCTGTCAGCAGTTTGCGACCCGTGTTTATGGTCCGTTGTTTACCGCTGGACTTCACTTCTGGCAATTGGGGGAATCGCACTACTGGGGCCATAACGCGATTATTCGCGTGAAGCCGTTTATCGAACACTGTGCGCTTGCGCCGTTACCGGGCGAAGGCTCGTTTGCGGGTTCGATTCTCTCCCATGACTTCGTCGAAGCGGCGTTGATGCGTCGTGCCGGCTGGGGCGTGTGGATTGCTTACGATCTGCCGGGCTCTTATGAAGAGCTACCGCCGAACCTGCTGGATGAACTCAAGCGTGACCGTCGCTGGTGTCATGGCAACCTGATGAACTTCCGTCTGTTCCTGGTGAAGGGGATGCACCCGGTTCACCGTGCGGTGTTCCTGACCGGCGTTATGTCCTATCTGTCCGCGCCGCTGTGGTTTATGTTCCTCGCGTTATCGACCGCATTGCAGGTGGTGCATGCGTTGACGGAACCACAGTACTTCCTGCAACCGCGCCAGCTGTTCCCGGTATGGCCGCAGTGGCGTCCTGAACTGGCGATCGCGCTGTTTGCTTCTACGATGGTGCTGCTGTTCCTGCCGAAGCTGCTGAGTATTTTGCTCATCTGGTGTAAAGGGACGAAAGAGTACGGCGGGTTTATCCGCGTCACGCTGTCGCTGCTGCTGGAGGTTCTGTTCTCCGTGCTGCTGGCGCCGGTGCGTATGCTGTTCCATACCGTCTTTGTCGTGAGCGCCTTCCTCGGTTGGGAAGTGGTGTGGAATTCACCGCAGCGTGATGACGATTCCACCCCGTGGGGTGAAGCATTTATGCGTCACGGTTCTCAGTTACTGCTGGGGCTGGTGTGGGCGGTAGGTATGGCCTGGCTGGATCTGCGTTTCCTGTTCTGGCTGGCGCCGATTGTCTTCTCGCTGATCCTGTCGCCGTTTGTTTCCGTGATTTCCAGCCGTTCCACGGTTGGGTTACGTACCAAGCGCTGGAAGCTGTTCCTGATCCCGGAAGAGTATTCTCCGCCGCAGGTGCTGGTGGATACGGATACCTACCTGGTGATGAACCGCAATCGTACACTGGACGACGGCTTTATGCATGCGGTGTTTAACCCGTCATTTAACGCACTGGCAACGGCAATGGCGACTGCACGTCACCGCGCGAGTAACGTGCTTGAGATTGCCCGTGACCGCCATGTGGAGCAGGCGCTGAACGAAACGCCGGAGAAACTAAACCGTGACCGCCGTCTGGTGCTGTTGAGCGATCCGGTGACGATGGCGCGTTTGCACTATCGCGTCTGGAATTCACCTGATAAGTATTCTTCGTGGGTGAATTACTACCAGGGACTGACCCTGAATCCGCTGGCGCTCAGGAAAAAGTAAGCGTTATGTAACGTGAAAATACCGGCCTGGTGCCGGTATTTTTTTATACTAAATAAAAGAGCCGTGAGGTATCAGGTGCGAATATTGGCAGTGGCAATCATGGTGTGCTTGCTGAGCGGATGCGGCAGTATTATTAGCCGAACTATCCCAGGGCAAGGGCACGGAAACCAATACTATCCTGGCGTGCAATGGGATGTCCGGGACTCCGCGTGGCGCTACGTCACCATCCTCGACCTGCCATTTTCGCTGGTGTTTGATACCTTGCTGCTCCCGCTCGACATTCACCACGGACCTTACGAGTAGCTATCGCTCATCCCATTCATCGGCCGCGGTCTGACCCTCTTCGGTATCCAGGGGAGGTTCCAGCTGGAATTCACCTTCATCCCATTCGTGAAGCGTGTTTTCTTCCTGCCACTCCTGACGGATTTCAATTTCATCATAGTCGCCATCAAAAACGCTTTGGGCCGCTTCACCACTCAGCATTGGCAGGCATTCACCCTCGCCCTCATCCTCATCAGCAAAGAATTCCGCCTGCCACATAATGTCACCATCCTGTAGCACGTATTTTTGTACGCTTAGCTGTTGAACGCTGGCTTCGTCGGGCTCAAGGTCAGGGTTATCAGCCAGAAATTCTTCACGAGCGGCATCAATGGCTTCTTCCAGCGTGGCATACATGGTCATCAGAGTCTCCCTTTGATTTAATGAAGTATTCAGGAAAATAATAGTTGATTCTCCGATATTGCAAGTATGAATGCACAAAAATCATCCCGTAGCCTCAGTGCTCCGGCGACGGCGCAGACTATTCCACGAGTAGAAAGCGTTAAACAGTACGACGCCCGCGGTCACGCAGAAGACGGCGCGAAAACCGTAGTTGGCGGAAATTGCCGCCCCCATTAACGGTCCCGTTACGTTACCGATATCGCGAAATGACTGGTTATAACTGAAAATACGCCCGGCGATCTGATTGGTTGAGTTATAGACCAGCAGCGTTTGTACTGCCGGGAGCAGAGCCCCATCAGCGGCCCCCAATAAAAAGCGCAGAACGGCAAGTTGCCAGGGCGATTGTACAAACGACATTGGAATAAGCAGCAGCACGGAGATGACCAGAGCAACAATCAGGATCTTCTCCGGGCCAATTCGGTCACCTAATTTGCCAAGTCGCGGGGCGCTAATTAACGCAGCCACGCCCGGTACGGAAGCAATCATCCCGCTGATAAAGGCGATGTTACTGACGTTGCCAGCCAACTCTCGAACGTACAGCGTCAGAATTGGCGCGATGGACCCGGTTGCCACCTGGATTATCAGCGTTGTGACAAACAGGCTCAGCACCAGTTTGGGATTTTTTAACGAGGCCACGACTTCGCGAATGTGCAGCATCTCTTTCTTGCTCACCGGTTGGAAACGTTCGCGAATAAAAAATAGCGTCAGGATAAAACAGACCAGCAGTACGCTGGCGGTGATGAAAAATACCGGGCGTAGTCCGTACTGATCCGCGAGCAGCCCGCCTGCCAACGGTCCGAGCAGTGCGCCGCTGACGCCGCCGGTGGAAAGCGTTCCCAGCGCCCAGCCGCTTTTATTGCGCGGAACCTGGGTGGCGATCAGCGCATTGGCGTTGGGAATGAAACCGCCGAGCAGACCCAACAGGGCGCGCAGGACCAGGAACTGCCAGATATTTTGCGCCAGCCCCATCAGCAGCATCACAATCGCCATACCCAATGCGGAACGCAGCAGCATGATTTTTCGCCCTTTGCGATCGGCAAGTCCACCCCAGAAAGGAGAGGCGATGGCAGAAAAGAGAAAAGTGATGCTGAAGACCAGACCTGACCACATATTCAGGGCGCTATGACCCGTGACGCCGAGGCTCTCGACATAGAGGGGCAAAAAGGGCATAACCAGGCTAAATGCTGCACCGGTTAAAAAACAACCCAACCAGGCAACGGTGAGGTTGCGTTTCCAGTTTATGGGAGCATCTGAGGGTGACATAGCGTTCCGCAGTGTGGCGCGCTGTTTGCGCTATCGATTGAATATAAGCAAGCAGGCTAATTATGCGCCTGGTAGATAGTTGCTGCAATGCGGATAGCAGTTAAACCTAAAGCGGGCAGGGAAGGTGTTGCAGTCCGCAGGACTGCAACCGTGCTTTAGTACAGGGAAGGTGAACCTTCAGGACGCGTCTTGAAACGACGGTGTAGCCACATGTACTGCTCTGGGGCCATCATGATGCATTGCTCAACAATCTTATTCATCCACGCAGCCGTAGTCTCCGCGTTGTCTAACGGCGGTGAACACTCCGGAGGCAGCATAATCAATTGATAACCTTTACCGTCAGGCTTGCGGCGAGGAACAAACGGTACCAGGCAGGCATTCGACATGCGTGAAAGCATCCAGGTCCCGGAGGTTGTTGCGGCCTGTTCAACAGCAAAAAGCGGGACAAATACGCTGGCGCGGGGACCGTAGTCATGATCCGGCGCGTACCAGACCACTTCGCCTTTTTTCAACGCTTTAATCATTCCTTTCAGGTCTTTACGATCGAGCATGGATTTATTAGAGCGCATACGGCCCCAGGTTTGTAGCCAGTCGAGCAGTGGGTTGTCGTTAGGGCGATATACGCCTATCCCCGGCTCCTGCAAACCAAACTGACGCGCACCCAGTTCAAGGGTCAGAAAGTGCAGACCCACTAACAAAATTCCCCGTTTTTGCGCCTGAACGTCGCGGATATGTTCCATCCCGATAACTTCCGTCCAGCGTGAAATGCGCTTGTCAGACCAAAACCAGGCCATTCCGGTTTCCATCACGCCCATGCCCACGGACTCGAAGTTCTTGATGATCATCTGCTGGCGTTCCTGCTCGCTCATTTGCGGGAAGCACAGTTCCAGATTACGGGAAACAATTTTTGCCCGACGTTTCATCAAACGTAATGCCAGACGACCTAATGCGCAGCCCAACTTGTAAAGAATCGGGTAGGGTAACTGCACGATTAACCAAAGGATGCCAATGCCCAGCCAGGTTAACCAATAACGTGGATGCAGTAACGCAGCCGAAAACTTGGGTAAATTCGTCATGTCTATCCTGTCTTCAAACGACCAATTGCCTGTATTGTCGCATTTTTTCGCGCATATCAAAAATTTGTGACGGGAGAACGGTGATTAAACCAGCAATTGTTGTTGCACTTTTATATTGGAGTAAGAAATGTAGCGTAAAATGTGTGGATGTAAATTGGCGGTGTTTGCTTTATTATGCCGCCGATTTTCATTTTCTCCCTATTTGCAGGATACGTACACCATGCCAGTGTTACACAACCGCATTTCGAACGATGCGCTCAAAGCCAAAATGTTGGCTGAGACCGAGCCGCGCACGACGATCTCATTCTATAAATATTTCACCATCGCCAATCCTCAGCACACGCGTGATGCGCTGTACCAGATGTTCACTGCATTGAACGTCTTCGGGCGCGTTTATCTTGCCCATGAAGGAATCAATGCGCAAATCAGCGTACCGCAAAGCAACGTCGAGGCATTCCGCCAGCAGCTTTATGCGTTTGATCCCGCATTCGCCGGGTTACGTCTGAATATCGCGCTGGATGATGATGGTAAATCGTTCTGGGTGCTGCGCATGAAAGTGCGTGAACGCATCGTGGCGGATGGCATTGACGATCCGCAATTTGACGCCAGCAACGTAGGTGATTACCTGAAGGCGGCGGAAGTAAACGCCATGCTGGACGATCCTGACGCGGTATTCATTGATATGCGCAACCACTATGAATATGAAGTGGGCCATTTCGAGAATGCGCTGGAAATCCCGGCAGACACGTTCCGCGACCAGTTACCGAAAGCCGTTGAAATGATGCAGGCGCATAAAGATAAAAAAATCGTTATGTATTGCACGGGCGGGATCCGTTGTGAGAAAGCCAGCGCCTGGATGAAACACAACGGATTTAGCAAAGTCTGGCACATTGAGGGCGGTATTATTGAATATGCCCGCAAGGCACGTGAACAGGGGCTTCCTGTACGTTTTGTCGGTAAAAACTTCGTTTTTGATGAGCGTATGGGCGAAAGGATTTCTGAAGATGTTATTGCGCATTGCCATCAGTGCGGAACGGCGTGCGACAGCCATACTAATTGCAAAAATGATGGCTGCCATCTGTTGTTTATCCAGTGTCCGGCCTGCGCGCAGAAGTATAACGGCTGCTGTAGCGAGTTGTGTAGCGAAGAGAGTAAGTTGCCGGAAGAAGAGCAACGTCGTCTGCGCGCCGGACGTGAAAATGGCAACAAAATTTTTAATAAGTCACGTGGTCGCCTGAATACCAAACTGGGTATTCCGGACCCTGCGCAATAGTCATCATGCCGGATGGCGGCTTTAGCCCCATCCGGCAACTCATATGTTACTTCTGTTGGACGCCTTCCACTGAGATGATCAGATCGACTTCCTGAGACGCCGGGCCGAGATCGGTGGTGATGTTGAAGTCCTTCAGCTTAATTTTACCTTCTGCTTCAAAACCCGCACGCGTGCCACCCCACGGATCTCCGCCCTGACCGATCAGCTTCGCATCCAGCGTAACCGGTTTGGTGACGCCGTTCAGGGTGAGATTACCGGTGATATCCAGGTCGTTCCCCTCTTTCTTCACGCTGGTAGAGCTAAAGGTCGCCTGCGGGAATTTGGCCACGTTAAGGAAATCTGCGCTACGCAGGTGCTTGTCGCGTTCGGCGTGATTGGTATCAACGCTGTTGGTGTTGATGGTGACGTTAACCTTATCGGCTGCGGGATTTTTCTCATCAAAGGTAAAAGTCCCGTCGAAATCTTTAAATGTGCCGTACAGCCAACTGTAACCCAGGTGCTGAATACGGAAATTAACAAAGGCATGCTGTCCTTCTTTGTCAATTTTGTAATCTGCCGCCACGGCTGACCCGGTGGTGAATAACAGAGAGGCGAGTGTAAGTCCCAGCAGGTTTTTTTTCATTTTAAGCTCCATAGTCAGATGACGATTTTCCCAACATGCGATTCAGGGTATCGTCGTTATCGATAAAGTGATGTTTCAGGGCCATCAGTCCGTGCAGAAGCGATAAAACCACCACGGTCCACGCAAGCCACAGGTGCAGACTACCGGCGAGGTCGGCCTGAGCGCCCGCATTGGCAAGGGTGGCAGGAATGTCGAACCAACCAAATACGCTTATCGCTTTGCCATCAGCGGTGGAAATCAAATACCCGCTGATGACAATAGAAAAGAGCAATGTGTATAGCGCGAGGTGACCCAGTGCCGCCGCGATGCGGGTGAAACGGGAATAACTTGCCAGCGCAGGAGGAGGAGGGGAGATCAACCGCCAGACGACGCGGATAACCAGCCCCATCATAAGCACAACGCCGATGCTTTTATGCAGTTCAGGGGCCTGGTGATACCAGCCGTCGTAATAGCTGAGCGTGACCATCCACAATCCCAGCGCAAACATGCCATATACAGCAATCGCAATCAGCCAGTGCAAAGCGGCAGACACCACGCCATAGCGTTGTGGAGTATTATTGAATTGCATAAGTGCACCGTTAGATATTTCAGAAGTGAATGAAAATGGCGCGTAAAAGACATTAATGCAACTAATAAATAACAATAATGGTGATATTTGTTTTTGATTCAATAAAATTGATTGAATTGTGAAGTAATCATCAAGGAATTAGTAGGGGTGGATGACATTAAGGCTTGGTTTCTGGGTGTTTAAGGTATTTTTCTTGTTCAGTTAATTGCAATGAAAATTAAGTTAATATCAGTTTATGTCAATTAGTGTCAGCGTTGCGGGTTCAGAAAAACATAATATATATCACATCCATAATTGCCAGCAGCGACCATAAAATAATGTAGAGCATAAGATGCTCGCGAATATTATTAACCAGATAGTGAAAGATGCGGCGCATCAACGTTATTCCTGTCATTAAAAATGGCCTCACCAACGAGGCCATTCATTTATTATCGCTTAAAACGATTTAGCCTGAAGGGAGTCAGGTCAAAGTCAGACGGTTTGTCCTGGGCGAAGTCTGCCGCAATCTCTCCGAGGACGGAGGCAAACTTAAAGCCATGTCCGCTCAGCCCGGTGATGATCAACGTGTTGTCATGCTCCGGTAGAGTATCAATAATAAAGTCTTCATCTGGTGAGTTATCATAGGTGCAGGACGCACCGTGCAGACAGCAGCCCACGCCTGGCAGAATTGTGCGCAGGAATGGGAAGGCTTCAGAACCATCGCTGGCTACAGCGGCAAACGGCTTGCGCTCTTCTGCCGAATGAATTACCTGTCCGCCATTGTGCTTACCAATTTTTAGCTCGTCGTTTTCTGCCGGGAAACCATAGAATTGATCGCCATTTGGTAGCTCTCCGGTGAAGGCAGGGAAGTTATTCTTAACGCTGTAACGCCCATCGGCTTGATACCAGGCGAACACTTTGCGTACCGGTTGTATCGGTAGTTCAGGGACTAATGCCTGTACCCAGGTTCCGGCGCTGATCACCGCTTTTTGCGCGTGATAGTCACCATCGGCGGTTTCTACCGTGACGCCATCATCACTATGACGAATTGCGCTGACCGGGCATTTAAATAGCTGCGCACAGCCTGCTTCTTCCGCCAGACGGATCCAGGTTTTAATCGCTAACTCACTACGTAAAAAACCAGACTCCGCTTCAAACAGACCGATATAGTTTTCAGGTACGCGAATCTCTGGCCAGCGCGCCATAATGGCTGCTGCATCCAGTTGTTCAACATTGAGTTGCCACTGTTTTGCGCTTTGCGCCGCGGTCGCTAAGAAGGTTGAATCTGCCGGACCAAGGTTGATGACACCAGAGCGCACAAAAATCGGTTCTTCATTTTGGGTGGATAATTCATCCCATAATGTTTGCGCACGCAGCACCAGCGGAACATATTTTTCACCTTCGCCATAGGCATGACGAATTAATCGAGTGTCGCCGTGGTGGCTGCCCTGCTGATGCGGTGGCATATGCGCATCGATCATCAGAACCTTCAGACCGGCGCGAGTGGCATAGTATCCGGCTGCGGCGCCCACGGAACCGCTGCCAATTATGATTAAGTCGTATTTCATCCGCTTCTCTCTGCAATCGCGATAGTAGCAGGGTAAATAAGTGACCCGGAATATTCAACCTGGAAATAAGAAAGGCACCGGAAAGGTGCCTTTTGATGGTTGGATGTATCAGATTTAATGTCGCTGATACTCATTTACCTGGTAATCGCCGGATTCAATTTTAGCGATTCCTGCTTCTAATATCGAAATAAATTGCCTGGCAACATCAGTGGTTAACCAGAGCGTTTGACCAACTTCAGTCCCATCCGGGTCTGGACGATTCGGGGTCTGGTAGTGCAAACGCAGCATCAGCGCATCGTAGCTATCAACAGTGCTGATGTCCCATCCTACTAACGGATGAGTCTGAATGACTTCATTATTCTTTTCCATCATGCCCCCTAATTCGTGTTACTAGACAACGGTTTTCGAGGTTCAATGCGTTTTTTCTGAAGCAACTTCAGTATATCAATAAATAAGGGTATTCATTGAAAATTTAAAGAGGTAAGCACATAAAATTTTCGTTTTCAGCGTTATCTGACTAACAAACCGACATGTTATTCATTTTTTTTAAGCATGTTGCACAATTATTTTGGTGTTGTGGTTAAAAGATAGCCAGGAATTTATTATTAAAATATCAGTTTGCCAGAAGGAATGAACTATTGATTAAAAGATGGTGTGTATAAAAAAGCCGGGGCGACCCGGCAAACAAACATCACTGCATATCATTATTTATTCATTGATGAACCAGTCATCCGCGCTTTCCCAGGTCTCCTGGAGGATCTCGCTGATGCGTTCTTTATCCTCTTTGGTGGCACCAATAACCGACAGATTGTTTGCGCCGGCATAACGGACGGTAACGTTACCTTCGTTATCCGGGAAATGGTGCTGAATACGGCGGGAGAGTTCACCTGCCAGCGCGTCAATTGCACCAGCAGGTAAAGGTGAAGTTTTGGCAATAGTGACTTCAATACGCATAGTAGCCCCCTGTGGAATATACTGTTTATTTATACAGTTATTCTCGCCAGTTGGCTACACTTTTTTTAGCTTTTCACGGACCAGTGTACCGTTTCGCCACCCAGGAAAGGCATCAGCGTATCATCTTGCAGCGCAATGCTCTCTGGGACCTGGTGCTGCACGCGTTCCAGCTCAATAAAGGTTTCATTCACCGGCAAACCGTAGAACTGTGGGCCATTGAGTGAGCAGAAGGCTTCAAAATGGTCCAGTGCATTCATCTCTTCAAACACGGTGGCATAACTGCCCAGTGCGGTCGGCGCATTAAAGCAGCCCGCACAGCCACAGCTTGACTCTTTACGATGACGCGCATGCGGCGCTGAGTCGGTACCGAGGAAGGCGCGGTTAAACCCGCTGGCGACCAGCTCACGCAGCGCCTGTTGATGGACGTTACGTTTGAGGATCGGCAGGCAGTACAGATGAGGGCGAATCCCGCCGACCAGCATGTGGTTGCGGTTAAACATCAGGTGCTGCGGCGTAATGGTCGCCGCCAGAAGGTCATTGCCGTCGCGCACGTATTCGGCAGCATCTTTAGTCGTGATATGTTCGAACACCACTTTCAGCGCAGTTAAACGCTGACGCAGTGGTTCCATTACCGTCTCAATAAAGCGCGCCTCGCGATCGAAAATATCGATATCCGCATGCGTCACTTCGCCGTGCACCAGCAGAGGCATACCCAATTTTTCCATCCGTTCCAGCACTGGCATGATGGCATCAATAGAGGTTACGCCATGCGTCGAGTTGGTGGTGGCATTGGCCGGATAGAGTTTTGCGGCGGTGAACACGCCTTCGTTGAATCCACGTTCCAGCTCATTGGGATCCAGCGTATCCGTTAAGTAGCAGGTCATTAATGGCGTGAAGTCGTGTCCGGCAGGTACCGCGTCAAGAATTCGCTGGCGGTAAGCGATAGCCGCGTCCACCGTGGTGACGGGCGGAGCCAGGTTCGGCATGACAATGGCGCGGCCATAAACTTCGCTGGTATAGGGCACGACAGTTTTTAACATGTCGCCATCGCGAAAGTGAAGATGCCAGTCGTCTGGGCGGCGGATCTTTAAAACCTGGGATGGTGCAGTCATCAATATGCTCCGGCTGAGGATAGTCTTTTTTGCCGGAAACAAAGGATAAGCGGAAACGTTTTCGTTTGCACGAAAAAAAAGGGCGCATCGGCGCCCTCTGTCATATTAGTCGGTGAACGGGATAATGATTTCTCCCGGTTTCACCTCAATGCCTTTCGCCAGTTTTTTCGCCAGCGCTTCCCCCTGGCTGCTGTCATCCCGCAGAATGTATGCCGGCTGCTGGTTGAAATAGTTGCGCAGCGACTGATTTAAATAAGGCATCAGCGTTTGCAGTACCGACTGCATTTTTTCCGGCGTGACGGTAGCGTCCACGACTTCCATTTCTTGCAGATAAATCGCGCCTTTTTCTTTATTGAAAACCGGTAAGGCTTTTAGCTTCAACTTCATGGTCGCTTTCTGACTGCCAAACAGGGAGTTCATGTCCAGTTTGGCGTCTCCGGTCAGCGTCACTTTATTGGGTTCTTCACGGCCTATCTGGCTGGCGAGATTGTTCAGTACGATATGTGCTTCAGCGACGCCAGGCAAACCGATATCTTTTGAAAAGTTATTATTCTTCGCCAGGGCCTGATTAATCTCTTGCTCGCTAACCGTGTATTGCGTGAGTTGATTACAACCAACCAACAGGCCGCTGACAATTAGTGCAGCGGCAAAAAAAAACTTTTTCATGGGGTTCCTCAACATGATGCTTGTTGTGTAATCGTGACACAAAGCATCATCGAGCACCAGCGCTGCGGGTAACAGCAGAAAAAACTGAAAAAAGCACGTACGCCAGATTGGCTATCAGGCGTCAGGCTCCAGCATACCACGCGTTGGACGTTTGAGACTAAATTGCCAGCCCAGCGCCAGGAAAGTGATGAAGCCGATAATACCGAGCATCATCCAGGGCAGCTCCGGTTGTGCCAGGGCTTTACCCATGTCAAACAGCCAGCCGCCGCCGATATAACCAATGGCGCCGCCGATGGCGAGTCCCAGTCGACTGAAACCCATATAGCTTCCCCGGGCACGTGCATTCGCCAGCGAGGCGCTCAGGGTTTCACGCGCCGGTTCGGCGATGATTGAGCCAATATAGAACGTGCAAATCAGGGTGAACAGCTGCTGCAAATTCCCGACCAGGCCGATGGGCATCATGCTTAAAGACATCACCAGCAGACCGGCCATCAGGCGATGCTCAAGGCGAAAGCGTTTTTCACTCCAGCGGGCAATCGGGTAGAGCAACGTTAAAGAGAGGCACGCCTCGATGGCATACATCCATTTCACTGCGGCCGGTGACCCAGCGATGTCGTTTACCATTATTGGCAGCATCAGCATCACTTGCACCGCCAGCATGTAATAGCCCGCCAGCGTCAGCACATAAGTGACAAACCGCTTGTCATGCATCACATGGCTCATTCCTTCGCGCACCGGAATTTTCACCGTCGACAGCTTCCATGCCGGAAGTAGCCAGGCGTTAAACGCCGCGCACAGAACGAACAAAATTGCGCCGGTGGCACACACCAGACGGAAATCGTATTGCAATAACCAACTGCCGAGCAACGCGCCAACCACGGCCCCGGCGCTATCCTGCATCATCAGAATAGAGAAAAAACGCCCGCGCTTTTCCGGACGGATCAGTTTGACCACCAGCGCCGAGCGGGGAGGGTCGAACAACGTGCCGCCCAGCCCGGAAAGAAAGCAGGAAAACCATAGCAGCCACGGTTCATGGGCAATGCCCATGGTGGCGAATCCGGCAGCGCGCATCAGCATGCCGGTGACGATCATCGGTTTTGCCCCGAAACGGTCAGCAATAGCACCGCCGAAGATACCTAAACCTTGCTGGATAAATTGACGTAATCCAAGCGCGATACCGACCATCACGGCGGCCCAACCCATTTGATCGACGAAACGAATTGAGATCAGCGGGAAAACGACGAAGAAACCCAGCACGACCAGCATGTTATCGATAAGAAGGAAGTATTTACCCAGGTTCCTTGCCTGCGAGACTTGCGACATTTCCCCTCCAGGGAAAAACTCGTCACTCTGGATAGAGTTTAAAAGATAAGCACCTCCTATTCTGCGGTGTCGTCATCGCTTTTCCCACCCTTCGCGGGACAATATTTTTTTATCAAAAGTCCGTCTTGATAGAGAGTTTTCATCAAAATGTGTGAATAATTCAAAAAATGGCATTTTGCTCTTTTCACAGGGCGTATTTGCGCAGGTATAGTAATGCGAATAGCGTATTGAAGACGTTACGGGAAGGAGTAGGTATAGAATGTTTGGCTATCGCAGTAACGTGCCAAAAGTGCGCTTAACCACGGACCGCCTGGTCGTGCGTTTAGTGCATGAGCGTGATGCCTGGCGTCTGGCAGATTATTACGCAGAAAATCGTCATTTCTTAAAACCCTGGGAACCTATTCGCGATGAAAGCCACTGTTATCCGTCAGGCTGGCAGGCGCGTCTGAGCATGATCTCTGAGTTTCATAAACAGGGCACCGCTTATTACTTTGCGCTGCTCGATCCGGAAGAAAAAGAGATTATTGGCGTCGCGAACTTCTCGAACGTCGTGCGGGGATCTTTCCACGCCTGTTATCTCGGTTACTCCATTGCACAGAAGTGGCAGGGGCAGGGGCTGATGTATGAAGCCTTAACCTCGGCCATCCGCTATATGCAGCGCACGCAGCATATTCACCGCATTATGGCTAACTACATGCCACATAATAAACGCAGTGGTGACCTGCTGGCGCGACTGGGTTTTGAAAAAGAAGGGTATGCCAAAGACTACCTGCTGATTGACGGGCAGTGGCGCGATCACGTGCTGACGGCGTTGACCACATCAGAATGGACCCCCGGCCGCTAAGTTTCAGATGCAGCCATGATTAATGGAGAAGACGATGAAATACGAATTAACCGCCACCGAAGCACGGGTGATTGGCTGTTTATTAGAAAAACAAGTGACTACGCCTGAACAGTATCCGCTCTCCGTTAACGGAGTCGTAACCGCCTGCAATCAAAAAACGAATCGTGAACCCGTGATGAACCTGTCGGAATCCGACGTGCAGGATCAGCTTGATAACCTGGTGAAACGGCATTTCCTGCGTACGGTGAGTGGCTTTGGTAATCGCGTCACCAAATATGAGCAGCGTTTCTGCAACTCTGAGTTTGGTAATCTTAAGCTCAGCGCGGGGGAAGTCGCGCTCATTACCACGCTGTTGCTGCGCGGCGCTCAAACACCTGGTGAACTGCGTAGCCGCGCCTCCCGGATGTACGAATTCAGCGACATGGCCGAAGTAGAGTCGACACTGGAGAAACTGGCAACCCGGGAAGATGGTCCTTATGTCGTTCGCCTGGCGCGTGAGCCGGGCAAACGTGAAAGCCGTTATATGCACCTGTTTTGCGGTGACGTTGATGAAGCGATGGCCACCACAGATGAACTTCCGGCAGCTTCGGGCGATCTACAGGCGCGCGTTGACGCGCTGGAAACAGACGTCGCGGAGCTTAAGCAGCGGCTTGATTCCTTGCTGGCGCACCTGGGAGACTGATGTGAATAAATTACGTATCGGCGTTGTCGGGCTCGGCGGGATTGCGCAAAAGGCCTGGCTGCCCGTGCTGGGTGCTAGTGCAGACTGGACACTGGAAGGGGCATTTTCACCTTCGCGGGAAAAAGCGCAGCGTATCTGTGATACCTGGCGGATACCTTACGTTGATTCACTGGTTAATCTGGCGCAAACCTGCGATGCGGTTTTCGTCCATTCCAGTACCGCAACGCACTATGCGGTGGTCAGCGAACTGCTGAATGCCGGGGTTCACGTGTGCGTGGATAAACCGCTGGCGGAAAACCTGCGCGAGGCTGAACAATTGGTGGAGCTGGCCGAGCGGAAAAAGCTGACGCTGATGGTGGGGTTTAACCGTCGATTTGCGCCGCTGTATCAGGATCTCAAATCCCAGTTGGGCAATGCGGCGTCCGTACGCATGGATAAGCACCGGACGGACAGCGTCGGGCCGCACGATCTGCGCTTCACTCTGCTGGACGACTATCTGCACGTTGTCGATACCGCATTGTGGCTGGCGGGAGAGAAAGCGCAGTTAAATAACGGTACGCTGTTAACCAATGAATCCGGCGCGATGCTCTATGCGGAGCACCATTTTTCTGCCGGGCAAATGCAGGTAACGACCAGTATGCATCGCCGCGCCGGTAGCCAGCGCGAGAGCGTGCAGGCGGTGACGGATGGTGGCCTGATTGACGTCACGGATATGCGGGAATGGCGGGAAGAGCGCGAGCAAGGAGTGGTGCACAAGCCGGTAGCAGGCTGGCAAACTACCCTGGAACAGCGTGGTTTTGCCGGATGCGCACGTCATTTCATTGAGTGCGTGCAAAATCAGACGGTTCCCCAGACGGCAGGTGAGCAGGCGCTCCTGGCCCAGCGCGTTGTCGAAAAGCTGTGGCGGGAGGCAATGGCTGAATAACCCCCTGTAACATCTGGCGGTAGTAATTCATTGTAATCCAGGTACTATATGCCAACTCAAAAATAACACCTCTTTTCAACCATAGGCTGGTTTGTCGGCCTGATAAGACGCTACGGCGTCGCCATCAGGCACAGCAAAAGTGCCGGATGGCGGCGATCATGCCTTATCCGACCTACGGGCAGGTTTGTCGGGGTTTTGCCTCAGAGTCTGGAATACAACATAGATGAATTTATTAAAGTCGCTGGCAGCCGTCAGCTCGATGACGATGTTTTCACGTGTGCTGGGTTTTGCGCGTGATGCGATTGTCGCCAGAATCTTTGGCGCAGGGATGGCGACTGATGCCTTTTTTGTGGCGTTCAAACTTCCTAACCTGCTGCGCCGAATCTTTGCTGAGGGCGCTTTTTCGCAGGCGTTTGTGCCTATTCTTGCCGAATATAAAAGTAAGCAGGGGGAGGATGCGACCCGCGTCTTTGTCTCTTACGTTTCCGGGCTGTTGACCCTGGCGCTGGCCGTGGTGACGGTCGCCGGAATGCTGGCTGCCCCGTGGGTGATTTTAGTCACCGCGCCTGGGTTTGCCGACACAGCGGACAAATTTGCGCTGACCACTCAACTGCTACGGATCACCTTTCCGTATATTCTGCTGATCTCACTGGCTTCGCTGGTGGGTGCGATCCTGAATACCTGGAATCGCTTTTCCATTCCGGCGTTTGCGCCGACCTTTCTGAATATCAGCATGATCGGTTTCGCGCTGTTTGCTGCGCCTTATTTTCACCCTCCGGTGCTGGCGCTGGCGTGGGCCGTTACCGTTGGCGGCGTGCTACAGCTGATTTATCAGCTTCCACACCTGAAGAAAATTGGCATGCTGGTGCTGCCGCGCGTGAACTTCCGTGATGCGGGGGCGATGCGCGTCGTCAAGCAAATGGGCCCGGCGATCCTTGGGGTATCTGTCAGTCAGATTTCACTGATCATCAATACGATTTTCGCTTCGTTTCTGGCCTCTGGCTCAGTGTCATGGATGTATTATGCTGACCGTCTGATGGAGTTTCCGTCTGGCGTACTTGGCGTCGCGTTGGGGACTATCCTGCTGCCCTCGCTGTCCAAAAGTTTTTCTAGCGGTAATCATGATGAGTATTGCCGTCTGATGGACTGGGGCCTGCGTTTGTGTTTTCTGCTGGCATTACCGAGCGCCGTGGCGTTGGGGATTCTGGCCAAACCGCTGACGGTTTCTCTGTTCCAGTACGGTAAATTTACCGCCTTTGACGCCGCGATGACGCAGCGCGCGCTGGTGGCATATTCGGTAGGTTTGATTGGCTTGATCGTGGTGAAAGTGTTGGCCCCAGGTTTTTATTCGCGCCAGGATATTAAAACGCCAGTCAAGATTGCCATTGTCACGCTGATTATGACCCAGGTAATGAACTTGGCGTTTATTGGGCCGCTGAAACATGCCGGGCTGTCGCTGTCGATTGGTCTGGCGGCGTGTCTGAACGCTTCACTGCTGTACTGGCAACTGCGTAAACAGAAAATTTTTACCCCACAACCGGGTTGGGCCTGGTTCCTGGCGCGACTGGTGATTTCTGTGCTGGTGATGTCTGCGGCGCTGGTTGGGATGCTCTACATCATGCCGGACTGGTCGCAGGGAACGATGTTATGGCGTCTGCTGCGTCTGATGGCCGTTGTGGTGGCAGGTATTGCTGCTTACTTCGCTGCGCTCGCGGTGCTGGGCTTTAAAGTGAAAGAGTTTGTGCGCCGGACGGCGTAACAGATTAATGCCGGATGGCGGCATGACGCCGTATCCGGCCTACAAAACGCGTAGGCCTGATAAGCAAAACGTTATCAGGCTAGCATCAGATAGAGAATTTTTTCCCGCCGCGGTGCGCAGCAGAGGTTTGACCGTTTGCGCCATACAGCGCCGGTTCCTGGTGCGGTTTCAGCACTTGAATCGCTTGTTGATTGCGCTCGATCTGCCCTTCCAGCAGCCAACCGTTGTGCTGGTTGAGTTCGCGTAGGTCCTGTGTTTTCCGGGTAATGGTCTGCCAACGCTCGGCAATTTCATCATTGGCGCTGCGTGTGGCGTCATGCTCCAGACGGCGCTGCTGCTCCAGATAATCAAGGGTTGCCAGCAAAGAGCTTTTTTCTTCTGTAATACGCTGTAGCTGGCTGCCGTTAATATATCCTGCGGAAAGCTGCTGCTGTTCAGCATCCATTACCGTTTTCAGGTCATTGAGGACGGTCGTCATCTGGTCAAGGATTTCTGACAAACGAGTCATACTTTATTTACTCTGTAAGTAGCTCTGCGCCTCGCGGATCAGCGAGTCGGCAATTTTTCCGGTGTCCATTTTCAGCTCGCCATTACGGATCGCGGTTTTCAGTGCTTCCACGCGTTCCATATTGATGTCATTGGTGCCGGGCTGCATCAGTTTGGCCTGGGCGTCGCTCAGCATGACGCTGGTGCTGGTGGTGGCGGTGGTTTTTTCCTTCCGCGTTTTTTGTACCGGCGCATCGCTGGTTTCACGTGGCTGAACGGTACTTACTGGCTTCAATGGTGAGGTACGATCAATGCTCATTTTGTTTATCCTCATCGAGGGGTTACGCTATAGCGGCCCGCTGTAATCATTGGTTGTTTATCTATCGGCACACGCTAAAAAATCTTTAACCTATTATAGGTTAATAAGAATATTCCCATCAGAATCGACGACACCGCTCACCACCTGGCCTGAAATCATCCGTACTCGGGCATTCTGGGCGACGGCGGCATTGTTCAGCGCTTTACCTTCGGCATTCACCCGAAAGCCATCTCCGTTGGCGATAACCAGGACGCGCTGACCGGCCTTGATTCGCCATGCCTGGCGCAACATGGAAAGCTGTATCGGCTGACCAGGCACCAGATCGCGCAGGCTTACGGCATCCTGCACCTGATTCATATCCAGCACGGCGCGCGGAGGGAGTTGGTCCAGTCGACCTCGTTTCAGCGTTACGCTGGCCGAAGTCAGGGCGCTACCCCGAGCGACGGGCGCGGCGGCAACAACGTAGTTTCCCGTGGCCTGCACGTTCACCTGCAGATAACGTTTCTCGTTGGCGCAGCGCGCCAGCACGTTCACATTACCCCACAATTTTGCACTCCCGGACACGCTTAATGCTGGTTGTTCGCAGCTCGGCAATAAGTTTGGCGACGTTCGGATAGTAACGACGACCTCATCGCTAAATCCGGCCAGTCGCTGGGAAAACCATGCCGTCAGCTGTGAATTCAGGTCTTGCGCCAGCGTCATAGGACTGAACAGCAGTGCTGCCACGACGACTCCACGTTTAAACGTTTGCATCAAAACCTCGCGCTTTTTCAGGTAGTGACAGGATTCTACCTGTGTGACGCAGTCATCAACGCAACAAATAGCGACGCATTTTGCGTTTATTCCGGCGATAACGCGCGCGTAATGGGATTTAAGCTGTCGGCTGAATTTTGTCATTTGCGGAGGAGATATGCTCGATAAGCTCGACGCCGCCTTACGTTTTCAACAGGAAGCGCTGAATTTGCGCGCCCAACGCCAGGAAGTATTGGCGGCCAACATAGCCAATGCCGACACGCCGGGGTATCAGGCGCGCGACCTGGATTTCGCCAGTGAATTAAAAAAAGTCATGGTGCGAGGACGGGAAGAAACCGGCGGTGTCTCGTTGACGCTGACCTCTGCACAACACATTCCGGCCCAGACCGTTTCCGCTCCTTCTACGGAACTGCTCTACCGCATTCCTGATCAGCCGTCTCTCGATGGCAACACGGTAGATATGGACCGGGAGCGTACGCAATTTGCAGACAACAGCCTCAAGTATCAAATGGGGCTGACCGCGTTGGGTGGACAAATCAAAGGCATGATGAACGTGCTGCAAGGAGGGAACTAATTCGTGGCGCTGTTAAATATTTTTGATATCGCAGGCTCTGCGCTGACGGCTCAGTCTAAGCGCCTGAACGTGGCGGCCAGCAACATGGCGAATGCGGATAGCGTCACCGGACCTGACGGTCAGCCCTATCGCGCGAAGCAGGTTGTTTTTCAGGTTGATGCCGCGCCAGGCGCGGCAACCGGTGGCGTAAAAGTCGCTGACGTCATTGAAAGCCAGGCACCGGATAAGCTGGTTTATGAACCCGGTAATCCGCTGGCCGATGCGAATGGTTACGTAAAAATGCCGAATGTGGACGTCGTCGGCGAAATGGTCAACACCATGTCAGCCTCGCGTAGCTACCAGGCAAACGTCGAAGTGCTCAATACGGTGAAAAGCTTGATGCTCAAAACGCTGACGCTAGGCCAGTAAAAGGAGGCGCACATGTCTATTGCTGTAAAAATGAATGACCCGAGCACGACGGGTGTGAATGACGCAACGGGGAAGAGTTCACTGACGGGCAGCAACGCCGCGGACCTGCAAAGCAGCTTCCTTACGCTGCTGGTTGCACAGCTGAAAAACCAGGATCCAACCAACCCGCTGCAAAACAACGAACTGACCACCCAGTTGGCGCAAATCAGTACCGTGAGCGGAATTGAGAAACTGAACACCACGCTGGGATCGATCTCCGGGCAGATCGACAACAGTCAGTCGCTGCAGGCCAGTACGCTGATTGGCCACGGTGTCATGATCCCAGGCACCACCATCCTGACCGGTAAAGGTACGGAAGAGGGCGCAAAAACCACCACTACGCCGTTTGGCGTTGAACTGCAGCAACCGGCAGATAAGGTTACCGCAACCATCACCGATAAAGACGGCAAGGTGGTACGCACCATTGATATTGGTGGGTTGAAAGCGGGCGTTCATACCTTTACCTGGGACGGCACCATGACCGATGGCACGGATGCGCCAAGCGGTTCTTACAACGTGTCAATTGCTGCCAGTAATGGCGGAACACAACTGGTGGCTCAGCCGCTTCAGTTTGCGCTGGTGCAGGGCGTTATTCGCAGCAACGGCGGTAATACGCTGGATCTGGGCACCTATGGAACCACCACCCTCGACGAAGTACGGCAGATCATTTAAGCCTTCACACTTATCAGGAGTAAGTCATGGCCTTTTCACAAGCGGTCAGCGGTCTGAACGCTGCAGCGACCAACCTCGATGTCATTGGTAACAACATCGCCAACTCCGCCACCTACGGTTTTAAATCCGGTACGGCCTCTTTTGCCGATATGTTCGCCGGTTCTAAAGTGGGTCTGGGCGTTAAAGTTGCGGGCATTACCCAGGACTTTACCGACGGTACCACGACCAACACCGGTCGCGGGCTGGATGTCGCTATCAGCCAGAACGGTTTTTTCCGCATGGTAGACAGCAACGGTTCCGTTTTCTACAGCCGTAACGGTCAGTTCAAGCTCGATGAAAACCGCAATATCGTCAACATGCAGGGACTACAGCTGACGGGCTATCCGGCTACCGGTACACCGCCAACGATACAGCAAGGTGCTAACCCGGCGCCGATCACTATCCCGAATACGCTGATGGCGGCTAAAACCACCACAACTGCGTCAATGCAGATCAACCTGAACTCCACTGACAAGGTGCCAACGAAGACCCCGTTTAATCCAAGCGATGCGGATTCCTACAACAAAAAAGGCACCGTAACCGTTTTCGATAGCCAGGGTAACGCCCATGACATGAATATTTTTTATGTCAAAAATGCGCAGAGCAACACCTGGGAAGTTCACACACAGGATGCTTCAACCGGAGCCGCTGCAAAATCAGCAGGGTTTATGCGCTTTAATGAAAATGGTGTGTTCTTAGGGATTAGCGCCACAGCCGCCGAGGCGGAACCAACGCCTCCTACCGTCTGGCCAAAGGAAATCAACATCACAACCGGACAGATTAACGGTGCTGATGCGGCAAATTTCTCCCTGAGCTTCCTGAACTCCATGCAGCAGAACACTGGCGCCAACAACATCGTTGCCACGAATCAGAATGGCTATAAGCCGGGCGACCTGGTGAGCTACCAGATTAACAATGACGGTACTGTGGTCGGTAACTACTCCAACGAACAGCAACAGGTTCTGGGGCAGATCGTGCTGGCAAACTTTGCCAACAACGAAGGTCTGGCTTCTCAGGGTGACAACGTCTGGGCAGCTACTCAGTCTTCCGGCGTGGCGCTGCTGGGTACCGCGGGCGAGGGTAACTTCGGCAAGCTGACCAACGGCGCGCTGGAAGCATCAAACGTGGATTTGAGTAAAGAACTGGTGAATATGATCGTCGCCCAGCGTAACTATCAGTCGAACGCGCAGACTATCAAAACCCAGGACCAGATCCTCAACACGCTGGTCAACCTGCGCTAAGCGCCTGACGGGATGGCTTAATGGATCACGCAATTTATACCGCCATGGGCGCGGCCAGTCAGACGCTGAATCAACAAGCGGTGACGGCCAGCAACCTGGCAAACGCCTCAACGCCGGGTTTTCGTGCGCAGCTCAATGCGCTGCGCGCGGTTCCCGTTGAAGGATTGTCTTTACCGACGCGTACGCTGGTGGTGGCCTCCACGCCGGGGGCCGATATGACGCCGGGTCAGATGGACTATACCTCACGTCCGCTGGACGTGGCGCTGCAACAGGATGGCTGGTTGGCTGTGCAGACCGCGGACGGTAGCGAAGGATATACCCGAAATGGCGCCATTCAGGTAAGCCCTACGGGGGAACTGACCATTCAGGGACACCCGGTGATTGGCGAAGCCGGACCAATAGCCGTACCGGAAGGTTCAGAAGTCACCATTGCGGCAGACGGCACGATCTCGGCGCTCAACCCTGGCGATCCGGCTAACACCGTTGCGCCAGTTGGGCGACTGAAACTGGTGAAGGCCACGGGGAGTGAAGTGCAACGTGGCGATGACGGTATGTTCCGTCTGACTCAGGCCGCACAGGCTACCCGTGGCGCTACGTTACAGGCCGACCCCAGCATTCGCGTTATGTCGGGTGTGCTGGAAGGCAGTAACGTTAAGCCGGTAGCCGCGATGAGTGACATGATCGCCAACGCCCGTCGTTTCGAAATGCAAATGAAGATTATCAGTAGCGTGGATGATAACGCGGGTCGCGCCAACCAACTGCTGTCGATGAGTTAATACAGGACATTTTATGATCAGTTCATTATGGATCGCCAAAACCGGCCTGGATGCGCAGCAAACCAACATGGATGTGATTGCCAACAACCTGGCAAACGTCAGCACCAACGGATTTAAGCGTCAACGTGCCGTTTTTGAAGATCTGTTGTACCAGACGATTCGCCAGCCTGGCGCACAGTCTTCTGAACAAACCACACTGCCGTCTGGTTTGCAGATTGGTACCGGTGTGCGCCCGGTCGCGACCGAGCGTTTACACAGCCAGGGGAACCTGTCGCAGACCAACAACAGTAAAGATGTGGCGATTAAAGGGCAGGGCTTTTTCCAGGTCATGCTGCCTGATGGCACGTCCGCCTACACCCGTGACGGTTCTTTCCAGGTGGATCAGAACGGTCAACTGGTGACAGCGGGTGGTTTTCAGGTTCAGCCGGCTATCACCATCCCGGCTAACTCGCTCAGTATCACCATTGGACGCGACGGTATCGTCAGCGTAACCCAGCAGGGCCAGGCAGCACCGGTTCAGGTTGGACAGCTTAACCTGACTACTTTTATGAACGATACCGGTCTGGAAAGCATTGGTGAGAATCTGTACACCGAAACGCAGTCATCCGGTGCGCCGAATGAGAGCACTCCGGGGCTGAACGGCGCGGGTCTGCTGTACCAGGGCTATGTTGAAACCTCTAACGTCAACGTGGCGGAAGAGCTGGTAAACATGATCCAGGTTCAGCGCGCTTACGAAATCAACAGTAAAGCGGTATCGACCACCGATCAGATGCTGCAAAAACTGACGCAACTCTAAAGTGTGGCCCGGTGGGGTGAAAGCCTCACCGGCACACTGATTTTGAAGATGACCGCAATGCGAAAATACGCGCTTCACCCATACCCAATTTTAGCCCTGTTGGTGGTTTCACTGACAGGATGCGCCTGGATCCCGGCCACGCCCCTCGTGCAGGGCGCAACGTCTGCCCAGCCTGTTCCTGGCCCGACGCCGGTGGCGAATGGATCAATCTTCCAGTCGGCCCAACCGATTAACTACGGTTATCAGCCGTTATTCGAAGACCGCCGTCCGCGCAATATTGGCGATACGTTGACCATCGTATTGCAGGAAAACGTCAGCGCGAGCAAAAGTTCTTCGGCTAATGCCAGCCGCGACGGCAAAACCAACTTTGGTTTTGATACCGTACCGCGTTATTTGCAAGGACTGTTTGGCAACGAGCGTGCTGACGTAGAAGCTTCAGGCGGTAACACCTTTAACGGTAAAGGCGGCGCGAACGCCAGCAATACCTTCAGCGGTACCCTGACCGTAACGGTCGATCAGGTACTGGTGAATGGCAACTTACATGTTGTGGGTGAAAAACAGATCGCCATTAATCAGGGCACTGAATTCATTCGCTTCTCCGGGGTCGTTAACCCGCGCACCATCAGTGGCAGCAACTCCGTACCGTCAACTCAGGTTGCGGACGCACGTATTGAGTATGTCGGCAACGGCTACATCAATGAAGCGCAGAATATGGGCTGGTTGCAGCGTTTCTTCCTTAACTTGTCGCCGATGTAAGCGAGGTAGCCAGTGTTTAAATCTTTAGTTGGAATGGTACTGGTGCTGATAACCACCTTTGCGCATGCCGACCGTATTCGTGACCTGACCAGCGTTCAGGGCGTGCGGGAAAACTCGTTGATCGGTTATGGGCTGGTGGTCGGTTTGGATGGCACGGGTGACCAGACTACCCAGACGCCGTTTACTACGCAAACGCTCAACAACATGCTTTCGCAGTTGGGAATTACCGTGCCAACCGGCACCAATATGCAACTGAAAAACGTGGCGGCGGTGATGGTGACCGCGCAATTCCCGGCCTTTGGTCGTCAGGGGCAAACCATTGACGTGGTGGTCTCTTCCATGGGGAACGCCAAAAGCCTGCGCGGCGGAACGTTGCTGATGACCCCGCTGAAAGGGGTCGATAGCCAGGTATATGCGCTGGCGCAGGGGAATATTCTGGTAGGCGGTGCAGGCGCGGCTGCGGGTGGCAGCAGCGTGCAGGTAAACCAGCTCAATGGCGGACGTATTACCAACGGCGCGACCATCGAACGTGAATTACCCAGCCAGTTCGGCGGCGGTAACACTATTAATCTGCAGCTCAATAATGAAGATTTCACTATGGCGCAGCAGATAACCGACACCATTAACCGTTCGCGCGGCTTTGGTAGCGCCACTGCGCTGGACGCCCGGACGATTCAGGTACGCGTGCCAAGCGGCAACAGTTCGCAGGTGCGTTTCCTTGCTGACATCCAGAATATGGAGGTGAATGTCACGCCGCAGGATGCGAAAGTGATTATCAACTCGCGCACCGGATCCGTCGTTATGAACCGTGAAGTCACGCTGGATAGCTGTGCCGTCGCGCAAGGCAACTTGTCGATTACGGTAAACCGCCAGGCGAACGTCAGCCAGCCGGATACACCGTTTGGCGGTGGACAGACCGTGGTGACACCTCAAACCCAGATCGATCTGCGCCAGAGCGGCGGTTCGCTGCAAAGCGTGCGTTCCAGCGCCAACCTGAACAATGTTGTGCGTGCGCTTAATGCGCTAGGGGCAACGCCGATGGATCTGATGTCCATTCTGCAATCGATGCAGAGCGCGGGATGCTTACGCGCCAAACTGGAAATCATCTAATGATTGGTGACAGCAAACTGCTGACCAGTGCCGCCTGGGATGCGCAATCACTGAACGAACTGAAAGCGAAAGCGGGTCAGGACCCGGCGGCGAATATCCGCCCGGTTGCCCGTCAGGTTGAAGGGATGTTCGTACAAATGATGCTGAAAAGTATGCGTGAAGCACTGCCGAAAGATGGTGTTTTTAGCAGTGATTCGACACGTTTGTATACCAGCATGTATGACCAACAAATTGCGCAGCAGATGACCGCAGGCAAAGGTCTGGGACTGGCTGAAATGATGGTTAAGCAGATGACCGAAGGGCAGGCACAACCTGCAGACGATGCGCCGCAGGTGCCAATGAAGTTCTCTCTGGAAACGGTGACCAGCTATCAAAACCAGGCGCTGACGCAACTGGTCCGTAAAGCCATTCCCCGGGCGACGGAAAGCAATGATGAGCCGCTGTCAGGTGACAGCAAAGACTTCCTCGCCCAGCTATCGCTGCCGGCTAAGCTGGCAAGTCAGCAAAGCGGGGTTCCACATCATCTGATTCTGGCGCAGGCGGCGCTGGAGTCCGGATGGGGCCAGCGACAAATCCGCCGTGAGAACGGTGAACCGAGCTTTAACATTTTTGGCGTGAAGGCTTCGGGAAGCTGGAAAGGCCCAACCACCGAAATCACCACCACCGAATATGAAAACGGCGAGGCGAAAAAGGTGAAAGCCCGATTCCGCGTCTATAGCTCTTACCTTGAGGCACTGTCGGATTATGTCGGTCTGATATCACGTAACCCGCGCTATGCGGCGGTAACCGCCGCTGCTACCGCCGAGCAAGGGGCACAGGCTTTGCAGAATGCCGGTTACGCGACTGACCCTAACTATGCGCGTAAATTAACCAGCATGATCCAGCAGTTGAAATCGATGAGCGAAAAAGTGAGCAAAACCTACAGTACGAATATCGATAATCTCTTTTAAATAGCTCAAGTCTACCAACCTGCTGCCGATAATAACGAGTATTGAAGGATTACAAGGAACCTCCATGTCCAGCTTGATTAATAACGCGATGAGTGGACTCGCCGCAGCGCAGGCCGCGTTGAATTCTGCCAGTAATAACATCTCCAGCTATAACGTTGCCGGATACACCCGTCAAACGACAATTATGGCGCAAGCGAACAGCACGCTGGGTGCGGGGGGCTGGGTTGGCAATGGCGTCTATGTTTCTGGCGTACAGCGCGAGTATGACTCCTTTATCACGAATCAGTTACGTGCCGCGCAGAACCAAAGCAGCGGCCTGACAACGCGCTATGAACAAATGTCGAAAATCGACAATCTGCTCTCCAGCAAAACCAGTTCCATTTCGACCTCAATGCAGGACTTTTTTACCAGCCTGCAAACCCTTGTCAGTAACGCGGAAGATCCGGCGGCGCGCCAGGCGCTGATCGGTAAAGCTGATGGTTTAGTCAACCAGTTCAGAACAACCGACCAGTATCTGCGCGATCAAGACAAGCAGGTTAATACTGCGATCAAGGCCAGCGTTGACCAGATCAACAACTATTCAAAACAGATTGCCAGCCTCAACGATCAGATTTCCCGTCTGACCGGCGTCGGCGCGGGCGCATCGCCTAACGATTTACTCGACCAGCGCGACCAACTGGTCAGTGAACTAAACCAGATTGTTGGTGTTGAAGTCAGCGTTCAGGACGGCGGGACTTACAACATAACCATGGCGAACGGCTATTCACTGGTGCAGGGCAGCAATGCACGACAGCTGGCGGCTGTGCCCTCCAGTGACGATCCCAATCGTACCACAGTGGCCTACGTCGACGGGGTTGCCGGCGAGGTTGAAATTCCCGAAAAACTGTTGAATACCGGTTCACTGGGCGGGCTGTTGACCTTCCGTTCTCAAGAGCTTGACCAGACGCGTAACACGCTGGGCCAACTGGCGTTGGCGTTTGCCGATGCGTTTAACACCCAGCATAAAGAGGGTTTTGACGCGAACGGCGATCAGGGTAAGGATTTCTTTGCTATCGGTAGCCCGGCAGTATTCAACAACGCTAAAAATACAGGAACAGGATCGTTAAGCGCGAAGATTACCGACAGCTCTGCTGTACAGGCGACCGATTATAAAATCGTTTATGACGGGACGGACTGGCAGGTTACTCGCCTGGCGGATAATACCAGCTTCAAAGCTACCGTTACCGGTGGGAAGATGTCCTTTGACGGGATGGAAATCACCGTAAATACTGGCGCAAAAGCAAATGACAGCTTCACAGTGAAACCTGTCAGTAACGCCGTTGTTGATATGAAAGTCATGGTGACCGATGAGTCGAAAATCGCCATGGCCCAGGTCTCAAAAAATGATCCGGACCCGGATATTGATAAGGGAAAAAGCGATAACCGTAACGGTCAGAAACTGCTGGATCTGCAGACCAAAGCTACCGTGGGTAATAAGACCTTCAACGATGCATATGCCACGCTGGTAAGCGATGTCGGGAACAAAACCGCGACGCTGAAAACCAGCGCCATTACCCAGAACAACGTGGTAACGCAGCTTTATAAGCAGCAGCAGTCTATTTCCGGCGTCAACCTCGACGAAGAATACGGTAACTTACAGCGCTACCAACAGTATTACCTGGCTAACGCGCAAGTGCTGCAAACTGCAAATGCGCTGTTTGATGCACTGATTAATATTCGCTAAGGGAGAGGGACACAATGCGTATCAGCACCCAGATGATGTACCAGCAGAATATGCGTGGCATCACTAACTCTCAGGCTGAATGGATGAAGTTCGGCGAGCAGATGTCAACGGGAAAACGTGTGATCAACCCATCTGACGATCCGATCGCCGCCTCGCAGGCCGTGGTGCTTTCTCAAGCACAGGCGCAGAACAGCCAATATACGCTGGCGCGTTCATTTGCGACGCAAAAAGTATCGCTGGAAGAGAACGTACTGAGTCAGGTAACGACGGCAATTCAGACCGCGCAGGAAAAAATTGTCTATGCTGCGAATGGCACGTTAAGCGATGACGACCGTGCATCGCTGGCCACCGACCTGCAGGGGATCCGCGATCAACTGATGAACCTGGCGAACAGCACCGACGGTAATGGGCGCTATATTTTTGGCGGATATAAAACAGAATCTGCACCATTTGCTCAGGCAGATGGCGCTTACAGCGGCGGTACAACAAATGTGACCCAGCAGGTCGATGCCTCCCGTACCATGGTGATTGGTCATACTGGCGATAAAGTATTTGTTAATCTGACCAGCAATGCCGTACCGGAACCAGGCGGCGGTACTCAGGAAAAGAACCTGTTCAAAATGCTGGATACCGCTATTGATGCGCTCAAAACCCCGATTGAGGGCAATGACGCGGCAAAATCTACCGCCTCTGCAGCCATTGATAAAACCAGTCGTGGCCTGAAAAATTCACTGAATAACGTGCTTTCTGTTCGTGCAGAATTAGGGACTCAGCTCAGCGAGTTAAGTTCACTGGATTCACTGGGCGCCGATCGCGCATTGGGCCAGACTCAGCAGATGAGCAATCTGGTGGATGTTGACTGGAACGCAGCGATTTCGTCCTACGTGATGCAGCAGGCCGCACTGCAGGCATCGTACAAAACGTTTACCGATATGCAGGGAATGTCGCTATTTCAACTGAACCGGTAACACCTTTTTGAACATATCATGAAACTGGATATGTTTGTCTGCCCGCTCCTTTAACACCCCGGAGCGGGCATTTTTTTAGGCCACTGTTATTTTCTCAGCGACAGATTACCCGTTAATCTTATTACCCACGCAATCGCACCGCTAAAGATTGCCAGCGTAACCACGCCTTCTCAGTTTGTCAGTGTGTAGAGCAGAGATAAAAAAAAGCCGACCCGAAGGTCGGCTTTGATGTTGATTATGACTTACTCAACGGGCTGCGGGCGCGTTGCTGGCGCAGTCGCCTGGTGCGTGGCGCTGTGTCCACCTGCGGCACCTTTACCTTCAAAGGTGAATTCCGGGCGTTGCCAGTCACTATGACGCGGCGCTTCAGGCACATACTCTGGTGCCGGAGCACGGGTCATCGGGGCGGCCGCGTGGCTGTGAAGATGTTCTGCGTCAACGCGGGTTGCGACAACTTCAGCCTGAACGACTGCGTCTTCGACGACAGGTGCGGCAACAACCTCTTGCGGCGCGGCAACTTCTTCAACCACTGGCGCTGTTTCCACAACCTCGGCAATCTCTTCAGCCACTTCAGGCTGAGAAATAACAACCTCCGCAGATTCTTCGACAACCGGCGCAGCCACAATTTCAGCGACAGGTTCGGCTTTCGCCGCGGTATCCTCAGCAACAGGCGCGTCAGATTCAGCGATAATTTGCGGTTGTTCCTCGACCGGAGTAGCGATGACTTCCGGATGGGTGGTTTCAACGACGGTAGCCTGAGGTTCAGCAATGACCACCTCTGGCTGTACGATTTCAACCGACGCAGGGGCGTTCACAATATGCTCAACGGCAGCTGCAGCAACCTGAGGCTCTACGGCGACTGGCATTTCCTGCTCGCGCTGCTCTGCAACCTGCTGATCCTGAGGACGAGCAACAGGGTAGCGGATCCAGACTTTACCGGACGCTAATTCTGGAGATGCGCAGGCAACCGTTAACGGCATCGGCGACTGAACCGGGTAACGCTCGTCACGATAGCGACGACGGCGCTGTCCACTGACGCGCAGATGGCGAGGTGAGCGACGGGAACGACGCGGCATACCATTGGAGTCACGCGCTTCGCTGTTGTCTTCCTGCTCAGTCGCAACGACGGCAGGCAGATCAACTTTCGCCAGTTCAGTACGCTGTGCCGGTACGGGCTGTTCAGTTGGCTGAGCGACAGCCGTTTCAGCGACCACCTCGACAGTAGCAACTTCGGCTTCAACAGCCGGGCTGTCTGTGTAACGAACTTTCTGAGTTAGCTGACGCTGTTTACGGCGAGTCTGAGGCTGACGAACGCGCTCTTCCTGCTCGGTATCCTGCGCAGGTTGTTCTGCCAGGTTCAGCTCTTTAACTTCCTGCTGCGCCTGACGCTTATCATCGTTGCGACGGCGGTTGCGCTCGCGACGCGGAGCCTGCTGGTCATCACCGGATTTCGCTTTGTCGGCGACGTCAGTAGACTGCTGGCGGTTATCGCGCGCTTCCGCATTTTGCTGCTGCGACTGACGGCGGTTACGGCGGTTATCTTCACGGTTTTCGCCGCTTTCTGAACGCTCGTTACGGTTATCACGCTCGCCACGGTTGTCGCGATTATCACGACGATCGTTACGGTCGCGACGATTGTTCTGACGCGGTTTACGACGATCCTGCGGGCGATCGGTTTTCTCTTCCGCTTTCGGCGCAGGTTGTTCAACCGGTTTCACTTCTTCGCTACCGCTGAAGATGGACTTCAGTGCGCCGAAGAAACGGCTAATCAAACCTGGCTGTGCGGCGACGGCCGCGGTCGCTGCTGCGGCTTTAGGCGCGGCGGCCTTCGCAGTAGGTTCCTGCAAAGCAGGGGCTGGCGGCACCTCTGGCATTGCAAAGGTGGCTAATGCCGGCTGCTCTGGCTGTTTACGCTCGACGAACTCTTCTTCCGTCGGCAATGCCATCGCTTCTTCATGCAGTTTCGGCAGCAGGTAGCTCAGGGTTGGTGTTTCTTCCCCTTTGCGTACGCGCAGCACGGAGTAATGCGGGGTTTCCATCTGATCGTTTGGCACAATCACACAGCGCACGCCATTCTGACGCGTCTCGATGGCATTTACCGCGGTACGTTTTTCGTTGAGCAGGTAGGATGCGATCGGCACAGGAACAATAGCGTGAACTTCCTGCGTATTTTCTTTCAGCGCTTCTTCTTCGATCAGACGCAGAATAGACAGCGACAGTGATTCGTTATCACGTACGGTACCCGTGCCGGAGCAGCGTGGGCATACGTGATGGCTGGATTCACCCAGCGACGGGCTCAGACGCTGGCGGGACATCTCCAGCAGGCCGAAGCGAGAAATATGGCTGATTTGAATACGCGCTCTGTCCTGACGCACGGCTTCACGCAGACGGTTTTCAACCGCACGCTGGTGACGAACCGGCGTCATATCAATGAAGTCGATTACGATCAGGCCGCCGAGGTCACGCAGACGCAGCTGACGAGCAATTTCATCGGCTGCTTCAAGGTTGGTGTTGAACGCAGTTTCTTCGATGTCGCCGCCGCGGGTCGCGCGTGCGGAGTTGATATCGATAGCGGTCAGCGCTTCTGTGCTGTCGATAACGATTGAGCCGCCGGACGGCAGACGCACTTCGCGCTGGAACGCGGACTCAATTTGAGATTCGATTTGGTAGTGGCTGAACAGCGGGATTTCACCGGTGTACAGTTTGATTTTGCTGCTGAAATCCGGACGACCCAGCGCGGCGATGTGCTGACGCGCCATCTCCATAACTTTCGGGTTGTCGATGAGGATTTCGCCGATGTCCTGACGTAAATAGTCACGGAATGCGCGAACGATAACGTTGCTTTCCTGATGGATCAGGAACGGAGCAGGGCGGCTGTCAGCGGCTTTTTGAATCGCTTCCCAGTGCTTCAGGCGGAAACTCAGGTCCCACTGCAGTGCTTCGGCAGATTTGCCGACACCTGCGGTACGCACGATAAGCCCCATGCCGTCAGGCAGTTCCAGGCTTGCCAGCGCTTCTTTTAATTCGGTACGGTCGTCGCCTTCAATGCGACGGGAGATACCGCCCGCGCGCGGGTTGTTCGGCATCAGAACCAGATAACTACCTGCCAGGCTGATAAAGGTGGTCAGCGCAGCGCCTTTATTGCCGCGTTCTTCTTTATCGATCTGAACAATGACTTCCTGACCTTCGCGCAACACGTCTTTAATGTTGGGACGACCATGGGAGTTGTAGCTAGCGGGGAAGTATTCGCGGGCAATTTCTTTTAACGGGAGGAAACCGTGACGTTCAGCGCCGTAATCAACAAAAGCAGCTTCCAGACTCGGTTCAATACGGGTAATTTTGCCTTTATAGATGTTGGCTTTTTTCTGTTCGTGTCCAGGACTTTCGATATCCAGATCGTACAGACGCTGCCCATCTACAAGGGCGACACGCAACTCTTCCTGCTGAGTCGCGTTAATTAACATTCTTTTCATCGTAACTTACTCATTATTCTTACATTGACGACTAAGCTGCGGGCAGAGTAATGCCTTTCCGGGTGTGAACCGATGGCCTCGTGTCTATTCGCGTCGCCAACCTCACGGTTATCGTCAGCTCAAAGAGGCGCAGAGTGTCGGTTGCCTGTATTTCATACGGAAACACAGCGCAATTATCAGGGGAACAGTCTGGGTGTTACTCTCCAGAGAAGCTTCCATTGTGCTTATCGTCTTTCACGCTGTGGGTGCGTTGGCTTCATCTTCTTACCCCATCCACTTACAGGAGTAAGCACCTGGGGTTCCCAGACTTGCCGCCTTCCTACAACGCGAAATCTATAGAGCACTTACCGGTAAGGACTGCAACCCGCAGCCCGCTAACTGCCTGAAAGATCAATACGTCTTACGCCATTGCTGCGTTGATGATCGGTCGGGCAAAATTGGGTCATTCCGGAAAAGGTCTTGCTTTAACAAGAGTCAACACGGAAACAACCTCATTATTCCACTGCTAACCTTGTTATAGCAAGATGACTTTTGCCATTTATCACCCGGTTACTCACAGTTTTTTCACTTCCGCGTAGTGATTGCTTTAATAACCACCAAATCGGCTATGTCAAACTTAAGTAATAAGGTATAGCAGTTAATATAAGCATAGAAAAATGTGTGGCGCGAATCTTGATGGCTATTTAAAATCGGCCCCCATGAAAACAGAGACTCCAGCCGTAAAAACAGTTGCCATTACTGCCGACGAAGCAGGGCAACGCATCGACAACTTTTTGCGCACTCAGCTCAAGGGCGTGCCGAAAAGTATGATTTATCGCATTTTGCGTAAAGGCGAAGTGCGGGTGAACAAAAAACGCATTAAGCCCGAGTACAAACTCGAAGACGGGGACATTGTGCGTATTCCACCTGTACGTGTCGCTGAACGTGAAGAAGAGGCCATTTCACCGAATTTGCAGAAGGTCGCGGCGCTGACCGATGTCATTTTATATGAAGATGACCACATTCTGGTGCTTAACAAGCCTTCAGGTACGGCCGTGCATGGTGGAAGCGGGTTAAGCTTTGGCGTCATTGAAGGCTTACGTGCGCTGCGCCCGGAAGCGCGTTTCCTTGAACTGGTGCATCGCCTCGACCGGGATACCTCCGGCGTGCTGCTGGTGGCCAAAAAACGATCTGCCTTGCGTTCGTTGCATGAACAACTGCGTGAAAAAGGCATGCAGAAAGACTACCTCGCGTTGGTACGCGGCCAGTGGCAGTCCCATGTCAAAACCGTGCAGGCCCCGCTGTTAAAGAACATTCTGCAAAGCGGCGAGCGTATCGTGCGGGTGAATCAGGAAGGCAAACCATCGGAAACACGCTTTAAAGTGGAAGAGCGTTACGCGTTTGCTACGCTTGTGCGCTGCAGTCCCGTGACCGGACGCACGCACCAGATTCGCGTGCATACGCAATATGCCGGACATCCGATTGCCTTTGACGACCGCTATGGCGATCGTGAGTTCGATAAGCAACTGGCGGATACCGGGCTGAGCAGGCTCTTTTTGCACGCCGCAGCGTTGAAATTTACTCATCCGGGGACGGGTGAAGTAATGCGTATTGAAGCGCCAATGGATAAGCAGTTGAAGCGCTGCCTCGAGGTGTTACGCAGTAAAGGCTGATGCGCATTGATATTATCGCGCATTACCTGTAGGCCTGAAGGCGCTGTGCCTATCAGGCCTACAGGATTAGGCCTGTACAACCGTCAACCCGTCAGGCTTTTAGCGGGTTCATATCTTCTCGTCGCAGCATTTGACACAGTGCGATTAGCGGCAAACCGATTAAGGTATTTGGGTCACGACCTTCCAGGCGCTCAAAAAGTGCAATGCCCAATCCTTCGCTTTTAAAACTACCGGCACAATGCAGCGGGCGCTCTTTGCGCACGTAATCTTCAATTTCCGTTTCGCTTAAGTGACGAAAATGGACGTCGAACGGTTCAACTTCAGTTTGTAAATGTCCGGTCGCAGAATTATACAGCGCCAGTCCGGTATAAAACGTCACAATATTGCCACGGGCTTTGAGTAACTGCTGGCGTGCATTTTCTTCTGTTAACGGTTTGCCGGTTATTTCACCATCGAGAACACAAATTTGATCGGAACCAATAATAAGGTGCGATGGATATCGGTGGGCGAGAGATTGCGCTTTTTTCTGCGCCAGTCGCAAGACTAAGTGCCGGGGGGCTTCGCCTGGTAACGGCGTTTCATCAACCTCTGGTGCTGCGCATTCGAACGGGATTGCCAGTTTTTCTAGTAAAGCGCGACGCCAGGGAGAGGTAGAAGCAAGAATAAGTTGAGGCATATTTTTTCCCTCGCATATAGCGTATTGATGAGAGCCATTTTAAACTATGGACTTCGTCCTACAAGCTGGCTGTAATGGCTTGTGTTGAGCGATTTTAAGTCGATGACCCGCAATGTGTGCGAATTATTGGCAAAAGGCAACCACAGGCTGCCTTTTTCTTTGACTATATGACGTTACAAAGTTAATATGCGCGCCCTATGCAAAAGGTAAAATTACCCCTGACTCTTGATCCGGTTCGTACGGCTCAGAAACGCCTCGATTATGAAGGTATCTATACTTCTGATCTGGTTGAGCGTGTCGCCGATTCTGTAGTCAGTGTGGACAGTGATGTGGAATGCTCCATGTCGTTCGCTATCGATAACCAGCGCCTTGCCGTTATAACCGGTGATGCAAAGGTGTCGGTTACGCTCGAATGTCAGCGTTGCGGGAAACCGTTCCCACTTCATGTTCACACAACATATTGTTTTAGTCCTGTCCGTTCTGACGAGCAGGCTGAAGCACTCCCGGAAGCGTATGAGCCGATTGAGGTTAACGAATTCGGTGAAATCGATCTGCTTGCAATGGTTGAAGATGAGATTATCCTCTCCTTGCCGGTAGTTCCGGTGCATGATTCTGAACACTGTGAAGTGTCCGAGGCGGACATGGTCTTTGGCGAATTGCCTGATGAAGCGCAAAAACCAAACCCATTTGCCGTATTAGCCAGCTTAAAGCGTAAGTAATTGAGGAGTAAGGTCCATGGCCGTACAACAGAATAAACCAACCCGTTCCAAACGTGGCATGCGTCGTTCTCATGACGCTCTGACCGCAGTCACCAGCCTGTCTGTAGACAAAACTTCTGGTGAACAACACCTGCGTCACCACATCACTGCCGACGGTTTTTACCGTGGCCGTAAGGTAATCGCTAAGTAATCACGCATGACTCAATGGCTTTCCCGCTACGGTGAGAAAGACAAAGAGCACACGCGTGATGAAGCTTAGTGAGGCTTTCCCCGGGTAACTGGGGAAACACCTAACCGGGCAGCGACGATACCTTGACACTTCTAACCCTGGCGTTAGATGTCATGGGGGGTGATTTTGGCCCTACCGTGACAGTGCCTGCAGCATTGCAGGCACTGAATTCTAATTCGCAACTCACACTTCTTTTAGTCGGGGATCCCGATACAATCACGCCATTACTTGCCAAAGCTGACTTCGAACAACGTTCACGTCTGCAGATTATCCCTGCTCAGTCAGTTATTGCCAGTGATGCCCGGCCCTCGCAAGCTATTCGCGCCAGTCGTGGAAGCTCAATGCGCGTTGCCCTGGAGCTCGTGAAAGAAGGACGAGCGGAAGCCTGTGTGAGCGCCGGTAATACAGGCGCGCTAATGGGACTTGCGAAGTTATTGCTCAAACCCCTTGAGGGGATTGAGCGTCCTGCGCTGGTGACGGTTTTACCCCATCAGCAAAAGGGCAAAACGGTGGTGCTGGATTTGGGCGCCAACGTGGATTGTGATAGCACGATGTTGGTGCAATTTGCCGTCATGGGTTCCGTGCTGGCAGAAGAGGTGGTTGGAATTGCCAATCCCCGTGTTGCGTTGCTCAATATCGGTGAAGAAGAAACCAAGGGTCTCGACAGTATTCGGGATGCTTCTGCAGTGCTAAAAACAATCCCTTCTATCAATTATATCGGCTATCTTGAAGCCAATGAGTTACTGACTGGCAAAACTGATGTGTTGGTCTGTGACGGCTTTACAGGTAATGTCACATTAAAGACGATGGAAGGTGTTGTCAGAATGTTCCTTTCACTGCTGAAGTCTCAGGGTGAGGGCAAAAAACGGTCGTGGTGGCTGCTGTTATTAAAACGTTGGTTACAAAAAAGCCTGACAAGGCGATTTAGTCACCTCAACCCCGACCAGTATAATGGCGCCTGTCTGTTAGGATTGCGCGGCACGGTGATTAAGAGTCATGGTGCGGCCAATCAGCGAGCATTTGAAGTCGCGATTGAACAGGCAGTGCAGGCGGTGAAGCGACAAGTTCCTCAGCGAATTGCCGCTCGCCTGGAATCTGTATACCCAGCTGGATTCGAACTGCTGGACGGTGGCGAAAACGCAAACTCGCGAGCACACAGATAACGGTGCGTTTGTGAATGCTGCCAGCGTATCAGCGATTTGCTCGTGGCGGTATATAACCAAAAAGTGACTGAGCGTACATGTATACGAAGATTATTGGTACTGGCAGCTATCTGCCTGAACAAGTGCGTACTAACGCCGATTTGGAAAAAATGGTTGAGACATCTGATGAGTGGATCGTCACTCGCACAGGTATCCGTGAACGCCATATTGCAGCGCCAAATGAAACAGTTGCGACGATGGGCTTTGCCGCCGCAAACCGTGCAATTGAAATGGCGGGCATCGACAAAGAACAAATTGGTCTGATTGTGGTTGCCACCACATCATCCACACACGCATTTCCAAGTGCGGCATGCCAGATCCAAAGTATGCTGGGGATCAAAGGCTGTCCGGCGTTTGACGTTGCAGCCGCTTGTGCCGGTTTCACCTACGCCCTGAGCGTTGCCGACCAGTACGTTAAGTCTGGCGCAGTGAAGCATGCTCTGGTGGTTGGCTCAGATGTCCTCGCTCGTACCTGTGATCCAACCGATCGCGGGACGATCATTATTTTCGGTGATGGCGCAGGTGCCGTTGTACTGAGCGCATCAGAAGAGCCCGGCATTCTTTCTACGCATCTGCACGCTGATGGTCGCTATGGCGAACTGTTGACACTGCCTAATGCCGATCGCGTGAACCCGGAAAACCCGATCCACCTGACGATGGCGGGTAACGAAGTATTTAAAGTCGCGGTGACCGAGCTTGCACACATCGTTGATGAAACGCTGGAGGCAAATAATCTCGATCGTTCTGCACTGGACTGGCTGGTACCGCATCAGGCAAACCTCCGCATTATTAGCGCAACCGCGAAAAAGCTGGGTATGTCGATGGATAATGTTGTCGTGACGCTCGACAGACATGGCAATACCTCCGCGGCCTCCGTACCGTGCGCGCTGGACGAAGCCGTCCGCGACGGGCGTATTAAAGCTGGGCAGTTGATATTGCTTGAAGCCTTTGGGGGTGGATTCACCTGGGGCTCTGCGCTGATTCGTTTCTAGTATAAGGATTTAAACATGACGCAATTTGCATTTGTGTTCCCTGGGCAGGGTTCCCAGACCGTTGGGATGTTGTCTGAAATGGCAGCAAACTACCCAATTGTTGAAGAAACTTTTGCTGAAGCATCAGCTGCGCTGGGCTATGATCTGTGGGCGTTGACTCAGCAGGGACCGGCCGAAGAGCTGAATAAAACCTGGCAGACGCAGCCAGCATTGTTGACTGCCTCTGTTGCGCTTTATCGCGTATGGCAGCAGCAGGGTGGTAAAACACCTGCGCTGATGGCTGGTCACAGCCTGGGCGAATACTCTGCGCTGGTGTGTGCGGGTGTTATCGGTTTTGCCGATGCCGTACGTCTGGTTGAACTGCGTGGCAAATTCATGCAGGAAGCGGTACCGGAAGGCACTGGCGGCATGTCTGCTATTATCGGTCTGGACGACGCTGCTATCGCTAAAGCGTGTGAAGAGTCTGCCGAAGGCCAGGTGGTTTCACCGGTAAACTTTAACTCACCAGGTCAGGTGGTTATTGCCGGGCACAAAGAAGCCGTAGAACGTGCCGGCGCAGCCTGTAAAGCGGCTGGCGCTAAGCGTGCTCTGCCACTGCCGGTCAGCGTTCCTTCTCACTGCGCGCTGATGAAGCCTGCTGCTGAGAAACTGGCTGTTGAACTGCAAAAAATCACTTTTAACGCGCCGACTGTTCCGGTTGTGAACAACGTCGACGTGAAGTGCGAAACAGATGCAGACGCTATTCGCGATGCGCTGGTTCGCCAGCTGTACAGCCCGGTTCAATGGACTAAAACCGTTGAATTCATGGCGTCCCAGGGCGTAGAGCACCTGTATGAAGTTGGTCCGGGCAAAGTTCTGACCGGTTTGACGAAACGTATTGTTGACACCCTGACTGCTTCGGCACTGAATGAGCCGGCGGCATTATCTGCGGCGCTAGAGCAATAAAAGAGGAAGACCATGAGTTTTGAAGGAAAAGTCGCGCTGGTTACCGGTGCAAGCCGTGGCATTGGCCGCGCAATTGCTGAAACACTCGTTGCCCGTGGCGCGAAAGTTATCGGTACTGCAACCAGCGAAAGCGGTGCGCAGGCCATTAGCGATTACTTAGGTGCAAATGGTAAAGGTCTGATGTTGAATGTGACCGATCCGGCATCTATCGAATCTGTTCTGGGAAATATTCGTGCAGAATTTGGTGAAGTCGATATCCTGGTCAATAATGCCGGGATTACTCGTGATAACCTGTTAATGCGCATGAAAGATGACGAGTGGAACGATATCATCGAAACCAACCTGTCATCTGTTTTCCGTCTGTCAAAAGCGGTAATGCGAGCTATGATGAAAAAGCGTCATGGGCGTATTATCACTATCGGTTCTGTGGTTGGTACCATGGGAAATGCGGGTCAGGCTAACTACGCTGCGGCGAAAGCGGGTCTGATCGGCTTCAGTAAATCACTGGCGCGCGAAGTTGCGTCTCGTGGCATTACTGTAAACGTTGTTGCTCCGGGCTTTATTGAAACGGACATGACGCGTGCGCTGTCTGATGATCAGCGTGCGGGTATTCTGGCGCAGGTTCCTGCGGGTCGCCTTGGCGGCGCTCAGGAAATCGCCAGTGCGGTTGCATTTTTAGCTTCTGACGAAGCAAGTTACATCACAGGTGAGACTTTGCACGTCAACGGCGGGATGTACATGGTTTAACCACGAGATAAAAAAATTTGCGTTATTAGGGTGAATGCCCTCAAAATAACGTAAAATCGTGGTAAGACCTGCCGGGATTTAGTTGCAAATTTTTCAACATTTTATACACTACGAAAACCATCGCGAAAGCGAGTTTTGATAGGAAATTTAAGAGTATGAGC